>Ga0214925_100046_pt1 | contig 134090 bp, 123 predicted proteins | sample Stichaenrichment_FD_168299 | JGI IMG/M metagenome (GOLD analysis project Ga0214925, IMG submission 168299) | Xylose enriched microbial communities from anaerobic bioreactor in Madison, Wisconsin, United States - 63SRT | ecosystem: Engineered > Bioreactor > Anaerobic > Unclassified | place: USA... | reverse complement strand
TCTTCAAACGTTTCTCGACGAATCGCCAAATTATCTTGACCATTTTCAACAAAAATAACGGCTGGTCTTGGATTTCGATTATAATTGGAAGCCATCGCATATCCATATGCACCGGTAGCCAGCATTGCCAAAACATCTCCCGGCTTGGTCTGAGGCAACGCCTGCTTTTGAATTAAAATATCACCGGACTCACAATACTTGCCGGCTACCCGTACCGTCTCTTTAGCCGGTGCCTTGGGATCATTAGCCAAAACTGCATCATATTCAGCTTGATAAAGGGCTGGTCGAATATTATCGCCCATGCCACCGTCAACCGTGACATACGAGCGAATGCCCGGAACGTCCTTTCGACTGCCGACAGTATAAAGATTGTAGCCTGCAGGACCTGCAATTGACCGGCCCGGTTCAATCCAGACAGCCGGCATTGGAAGTGCCAACTCCCCGGCTCGCTTCTTAATTGCTTTAACAATCGCATCAACAAACATTTCCGGTGCAATCGGATCATCTTCTTCGGTATAGCGGATACCAAACCCACCGCCGACATTAACGACTTTTGCCACATACCCGATTTCCTTGTGCCACTGACCGACTGTATCAATCAACTTTGTGGCAGCCAGTTCAAATCCCTTTACTTCAAAAATCTGTGAACCAATATGGGCGTGAATGCCGAGCATTGTCATCCGTTGGTCAGCCAATACTTCATCCAAGGCCTTACGAGCCTGACCACTTTGCAGATCAAAACCGAATTTGCTATCTGTCTGACCGGTTTGATCATATTCATGAGTGTGGGCAGAGACGCCTGGCGTTACTCGCAACATCACATTAATGTGGGCATCTTTATCTTTCAAAATCTGCTTTAGCAAAGCAATTTCATGGAAATTATCCAAGATAATAACCCCGATTTGGTGATCAACAGCCATTTCCAATTCTTCAACGGACTTGTTATTACCATGAAAGCTGACATGATCCATTGGAAAGCCCGCTTTAATAGCGGTATATAATTCGCCTCCTGAAACAACGTCGATATGGACATTTTCCTGATTGACCAGTTGGAACATCGCAATGCAGGCAAATGCTTTGCTTGCGTAACTAACCGCATAATCCACATGATTGTCTTCAAACACCTTTTGAAAATGATGGATTTGATTTCTGATGGCCGATACATCATAGACAACCAGTGGGGTTTTGTATTTTTTGACAAGATCAAGTGCATCTGCACCACCGATTTCCAAATGTCCGGCTTGATTAATCTGAATTTGACTGATATCACTACTCATTTAAATTTCCTCCAACTCATCTTCAAAAAGGGTACAAAAAAATCTCTTTGTTCAGCGGCTAACTAAACAAAGAGATTCAGAATTTTAAGTGCTCTAATATTCTTTATCAATTTTGTCGTCGTTAGCGCCCCGCAGCTGACGATTTTCGCTGCGACAGTCCATAGCCTCTTAAGCTAAGTCCCAGCGCGCCAAGGTCTGCTTCCCTTGGTGCTTCGGCAACCGCCCCTTTCATTAGCTTCAAAGTTCAAGCAGGAACTCCACTAATTACTCTTGTTGGTTGCAACCTCTAATGATTATTTACTAATCAGTTTATAATGCTTCTCATCATCCGTCAACCTTTTAATGCAAATTTGCACAAATCAATTTCTAACACAGCAATGAAAGTCGTAAAGATAAACAAAATGATAAATTTAAGCAACTAATGAACTAATTACAATAAACATTATACACTTTTCTCGTCATTTTTCAGAAAAAATTACTCATCAATCACTTTCCAATATTATTTTTTTGAAATTAACATCTTTCCGTCACATGATGATCTTAACGCGTCACAGCTCAGCATAACGTTTCAAAATGACCAGTCTCCATATCTATTTGTTACTATTAATTTTTTCACGAGACTTTACTAGTTTTCAAAATGTGCTAAAATTCGACTTAACGATTTTTAACTAAATTTTTAATTTATGGGAAAACAGGGAGTGGACGATTGAGATGAAAGTTGTTAAGTTTGGTGGAAGTTCGCTGGCAGATGCGGCGCAGTTCCAAAAAGTGATTCAAATTATCCAAGATGATCCGCAACGAAGGGTCGTCGTCACATCAGCACCGGGAAAAAGATTCACCGGTGACATCAAAGTCACAGATCTTCTAATCAAATATGCCAATGCAACGTTAGCTGAAAAGAAGAATGATTATGCTTCCGCTATTTTTGCGCGTTACCAGGAAATCGGAAATGGTTTTGGTGTTGATCAAAACATTTTGGAAGATATCCACTCAAAACTGATTGCTTTGCCTAATAAGGCTTATCCGAATGACGATTACCTCATGGCTGCTTTTAAGGCACACGGTGAGCGACTCAACGCGGAATTATTCGCGGCATGTCTTAATAAACTTGGCACAAAGGCCCGCTTTGTCGACCCTTCGGAAGCCGGTATTTTACTAACAGACAATCCAAACGGTGCCTCAATCCTTGAAGAAACCTACGCTAATTTAGACCAATTGAAATACGGTGATGAAAAGTTGGTTTTCCCCGGTTTCTTTGGTTTTACCAAAGATGGCAATATCGTGACGTTTGCGCGTGGTGGCTCCGATATCACAGGGTCAATCCTCGCGCGTGGCCTTCACGCTTCCCTGTACGAAAACTTTACTGATGTTGATGCTATTTATGCCGCAAATCCCAAAATCGTTAAAAATCCAATCCCGATTTCTAAAATGACGTTCCGTGAAATGCGTGAGTTATCCTATGCCGGCTTTTCCGTTTTCAACGACGAAGCCATTATTCCCGCCATTCAAGGACAAGTCCCGATCAACGTTAAAAATACAAATAACCCTGAACTTCCCGGCACATTGATTGTGCCTGAAAAGGACCTCTCAATTAAACGTCCCGTAACAGGAATTACCGGTTCAAACCGCTTTGCTGCTCTTTATCTACACCGGTATCTGTTGAACAAGGAAGTCGGCTTTACGCTTAAAATTCTTCAGATCCTTTATAAATATGGTGTTTCCTATGAACACATGCCATCAGGAATTGATGACCTAACGATTATTTTCGATCGCAATCAGCTCGATGACCAGACCATCCATAAGATGTGCAATGATATTCAAAACACAGTTAATCCGGATGATATGGAATGGATTGACGATTATGCGATCATTATGGTTGTTGGTGAAGGAATGCGTGCTAGAATTGGAACAATAGAGAACATTATTCGGCCGTTGGCAACTCATCACATTGCCGTTCATATGATCAACCAAGGGGCTTCACGAATCTCAATTATGTTGGGAACCCGTGAATCCGACGCCGATAATGCGATCAGGTATATTTACGATAATTTTTTTAAATCAGGTGAAATGGCCGCTGAAGAACTTCAAGCCAGCCTTGATTCATCAAGCATTTAATTTATAGAACTTATGATATGGAGGCACAATTATGGTGCAATTACTAAAAGTCCATGGCTCACAAAATCAATTCTTTATCTTGGATCAAACCGAGTTGAAAACGAAATTAAATCAAGAAGAATTGGTGGCACTCACCAAGCAGATTACTGATCCGGCCAAAGGACTTCTCGATGGTGCCGATGGTGTTTTAGTGATTGATCATTCTGATCATGATGGCACTTTAGGCAGCATGCAGGTCATTAACACAGACGGCAGTATTGCGTCAATGTGCGGTAATGGGTTACGCACAGTTTCACGCTATTTGTCAGATAAATACCATCAGAATTCATTTAAAGTTGAAACAATGGACAGCGATCTGGCCGTCCATCGTGAAACCAGCCTTGCACCAGGTGTTCCAACGTTTAGTGTGGAAATATCACCGGTTACTTTTAACAAAGAAAGCCTCCCCTTTGACAATCTTGACGGTGATACTTTGATTGACCGTGAAGTACCGGCATTTACCAAGGGGTTAAAATTCACGGCAATCGCAGTTCCCAACCCACATCTAATCAGCTTTGTCAGCGAAGAGGTCATGAATTCGGACGCTTTAGGAAAATTAGGCAAAGAACTGAATCAGCCAAATCCATATTTTACTGATGGTGTAAATGTCAGCTTTGCCCAAATCCTAGACCATAATCAATTATTTGTTCGGACCTATGAACGTGGTGTCGGTTTTACAAATGCTTGTGGAACCGGTATGTCGGCAACTAGTCTTGCTTTCTGCCTCAATCACCCAGAAGTAAGCGACTTCGAAGAAACCATTTCTGTTTATAATCCGGGGGGCATGGTTAAGACGCGGGTTCATGATGACGATGGCTCTTATCACATCGATTTAATTGGAAACGCCACATTCACACACAAGGTTGAAATCCCAGAAACTGATTTACACGCAAATCAGTTGCAACATGCTGAGATTACCGATACCGGTGAACAAAAAGATTATTTAAACTTTGTAAACGACTTAAAGCAACAGGAAGCCTAATCAAAAACAAAAGCTCGTAAGATCCGCAGCCTTAATGATGCGGATCTTACGAGCTTTTGTTTTTCAATGATTTATCGATTTAATCCACACACTGATTTAATGTTCTGTCTGCCACACTGCCTTAATCAGTTGATTTGCCATCACCCTGCAGATCAACTCAATCAACTGATCCTGCATATACGCTTTGGCGTCAAAGCTGACCGATTCGCCGTTAATCGCCGTTATTGTCATGTCATGAGCTTCAATTTTGATATTATATTCGGCAAAGGTTTTAATAATCGATTGCAATTTAACCTGATCCATCATTTTATTGGCCTCCCAGTCTCAATTTCAACCGCCACTCATCCTGGCGGACTTGATTGATTTTCATTCGTAGATCCATCAACTGCGAAACGGATAATAGAAAGTCTTTAACCTGTTCATAATGCGTCTTACTTGAAAAATAATGATTCGCTTTTCGCTGTGATAATTTATCAATTTTCGTTTGAAGATCCTTGAGATACTTTTCAACAAACTGAATGGTATTTTCACGAATACTGGCCAGATTAGCAATCTGCTCATCTCCAGGATCCTCAATTTCCAATTCCTCAACCAGCTGAAACCCGTTTAGATCTTCAGAATCCGTATTCAGTAACAAAAAGTCCCCACTTTCAACCGCACTTTGATACGTATCAAGGTTTGTTTTCGTTAAATACCCGGGTAGTTGTCTGTCAGTTAATTTCACCAGTAGAACGACATTTCTGGTAATCCCCGCACCAAACTTAATATGAATCACAAAATTCTTTTTGCCTATGTAGTTAACATTGTCCAAAATAAGCTGTGGATTATTTGTAACGACTTCCCCAAGTGAAAAATAAGATTGACCCTTTTTTCTAACAATTTGACCAAAAACCGGCTTCATAGTCTTCCTCCGTCTAATTCATTTTCAAGTTGTATCAAGATGATTTTTGAAATACAATGACACTCAATGTTCATTTTAACGTATAATAGATTGGAACACACGTTCAAGTTAGACCAGTGAAGGGAATACCATGACAGTTCATCAAATCGGCATCCGCCAGCTCGTTGAGTTTTTACTCAGGACCGGCGATTTAAGCCCTATTACATCAAGTGAAAATACGCCTCAAGAGGGCAGTAGAATCCATCGTAAGCTTCAAAAAAGGCGTCCCGACAGTTATCAATCCGAAGTCAGCCTGAAAACCTCATTTCAATATTTAGAGGACGAGTACATTGTCGAAGGCAGGGCTGACGGAATTGATTATCAGGATTCAACCGTTCTAATTGAAGAAATCAAAACTTCGGACTTGGAATTCCAATCGGTTCCGGAGTCAACCATTCAATTATATTGGGCACAAGCAAAAGTCTACGCTTATATTTTAATGGAAAAAGATGCGCTTGACGACATTCGATTACAACTGACATACGTTCAAACTCCCGACGAAAGAATCACGACCAGGTTTAAATCTTACACCAAAGATGAAGCAACATCTTTCTTCAATGAGTTGGTTGCCGAGTATAAAGCTTGGATTAAACTTCGCCGGGAATTAAATGAGCAACGTATCAAATCGGCTAAAGCACTTCGTTTCCCGTTCACAAACTATCGTCCGGGCCAGCATCAGCTTGCTGTCAACGTTTATAAAACAATTATGCTGGAAAAGCATTTATTTATCGAAGCTCCGACCGGAACCGGTAAAACCATTTCTACTCTCTTTCCGGCCATTAAGTCAATGGGTGAATCACTAATTAGCCGAATCTTTTATTTTACTGCCAAACAAAGTACACGTCATGTAGCTGAAAACACCATCTCACTCATGGCCAAAAATGGACTGACACTTAAAAGTATTACCCTGACCGCTAAAGACAAAATAACATTTCAAGAAGAACGGGATGTCCCACCCGAAAAGAATCCCTACATGGTAGGTTACTATGATCGGGTGCGACCGGCAATCAAAGATATTATTTTAAATGAAAATCAAATCACGAAACAAACGATCGAAAAATACGCCGAGAAGCACAAGGTTGATCCTTTTGAATACTCACTCGATGTCAGCCTCTTTTGCGACATTATTATTTGTGACTACAATTATCTGTTTGATCCCCAAGTCCACTTACAGCGGTTCTTTTCCGTTCCGGATAAAGAAAATTGTTTTCTCGTTGACGAGGTTCACAACCTAGTACAGCGCTCCCGTGAAATGTACTCGGCAGCTTTGAAACTAAGTCCAATTAAGCCACTGATCGACACACTCTCGAAACAAAAAGAAGCCAATAAAAAAATCATCAAGAAGCTGGAATCGTTAAAACGCGCCTTTAAAAGGTACAGTAAAGAGGCTGGTGAAACTGTAAGCCGCCAAATTGCCCAAACCGCCCCCATTGATAATTTTAACAAGACACTCGGAGATTTAATTGCTGAAATACATGAATGGTTGGCAAATCAAAAACCTTCCCCAACCGTTGATCTGGTTGTTGACTATTATCTACAATGTCGAAGCTACTATTTGATTTCCCAATTCTATGACGAAACTTACCGTACCCGTGTGATCGTTGACGAAGATCATCATGATATTATTTTTCGACAGTTCTGTATGGATCCCAGTAAGCAATTGAAAGAGAGCTTGAGTTTAGGAAGGGCTGCCATACTTTTCTCAGCCACGCTTAGTCCAATCTCTTATTATCAAAGAGTGTTGGGAGATGAAGCAGACAGTTTGCCAATGATTTCCACCTCATCGTTTCCCCAGCAAAACTGCCAGGTTATCATTGCCAATAATATTAATACACTCTACGCAAATCGGGGCAAGAGTATTCAACCGATCTGTGAAACCATCTTTACTCTTGTTTCTCAAAAAAAAGGGCATTACATGATTTTCTTTCCGTCCATGAATTATCTTGATGCTGTTTTGTCTGAATTTTCAACTATATATCCGGAAATTAAGACCGTTAGACAGGAATCGACAATGGATAATTTTGCCAGGCAGCAATTTTTAGATGAGTTTCGCCAGACTCCGGAGCAAACCAAAGTTGGCTTTGCTTTGCTTGGTGGTATCTTTTCTGAAGGAATCGACTTAAAGAATGACCAACTGATTGGCGTTGGAATCGTAAGTGTTGGCCTTCCTGGGATGAACGCTGAATCTGATTTAATCCGTGATTATTTTGATTCAATCAACGGTGAGGGCTTTTCATTTGCATATCAGCTTCCGGGGTTTAATAATGTAAGTCAAGCTGCAGGAAGAGTGATTCGTACCAACACCGATAAAGGGGTTATCGTTTTAATGGATCGTCGGTTTAATCAAACCAGATACCGAAAAATCTTCCCAAAACACTGGGCAAACATCCAAGTTTCAAATAATCCCAAACAGTTGGAAAATCAGCTCCAAAACTTTTGGAAGCAGTTCCGAAATTAAGACCAAAGGTGTATACTAGTATCACTATTCATTCATTGAATTATGCCAGGAGGGATTCAGTTTGAAATTAGCAATGTATGATCATAAGCCAACGTTTGTCGCGCCACAGAATAATCAAATTTGGGGTGTGCCAATCACTGGGTATGACTCAATCGACGATATCTTGAACGATTGGCAGAGCTTCGAATCCAAAGTACTTATCAATATTTCAGACAAGGCCATTATTAATGACGATCGCGCTGAGCCGCTTGATCCTAAAAAATTTGAGCAGCCCGTTACCCATCCCCGTCAATTACCGGCGCTCGGCTTTAACTACCTTGATCATATGGAGGAGATGTCAACTGCCCGTCCAAAACGGCCAAACGTTTTTAATAAATTTGTCAGTTCTCTTGCCGGTCCAACAAATGCTATTCATTTGAGTAGTGATACTGTTGACTGGGAATCCGAATTGGTTATTGTCATCGGTAACGGTGGCCGCAATATCAGTCGGGAAGATGCTGAGGACGCCATTGCCGGCTACATGGTTGGTCAGGATATTTCAGATCGCACCTTGCAAGCAATCGATGGTCCAAGTACCCAGTTCGATCTCGGAAAATCATATCGTAATTATTCACCGGTTGGTCCTTATATCTCAACAATTGCCGATACTGACGACATTGTTTCAAAGCAGATTACGACCAAGATCAACGGTGAAATCATGCAGCAGGCAACTGTTAGTCAAATGATTTTCGATATTCAAACATTAGTCTCATATATTTCAGGTGTCATCGAGTTATACCCGGGAGACTTGATCTTCACAGGAACACCAAGTGGTACCGGTGTAGGAAGGGATCCACAGGTATTCCTTAAATCAGGAGACGTCTTCACAAGTGAAATTGATGGCTTGGGAATGATTGAAACGAAGGTAAATTAGAGAGTGTGAAAAAAAGCGGTTAACTTCCAGAATATAAGCCAAAAACTTAGATATTCCCGAACTTGGGATATTTAAGTTTTTGGCTTATATGGCCGGAAGTTGCTTTTTTATCACACGTTTCAGCTAAATGACAGCATACATCAACAATAACCCTGGATTTGGGTTATTGTTTTATTAGCTTATATGGCCGGGATCAGTTTTTTGGTGCACGTTTCAGCTGGCTAAAAATGTCCATCTGATATTCCCGAACTTGGGATATTTAAGTTTTTGGCTTATATGGCCGGAAGTTGCTTTTTTATTACACGTTTCGGCTAAATGACAGCATAGATCAATCAAATGAGGCCGAAACAAAGTCACTTTGCTTCGACCTCTTGATTTTTATTGTTGACAATTAACCTTACTTTTTTCTCAATACACAAACCGGTTCTGGTACCTTAACGTCCTTTTGGATCATTGTCAGCTTACCAGTTTGAGCATCTCGTGTGTACAACGTTCCGTTATCAGAATTTTGATTGACACAAATCACAAATGATTCATCGTCACTGAAATTAAAGTCGCGTGGAAAATCGCCTTCGGTTGAGATACGTTGGATCAATTGTACATTACCTTTCTCATCTGAACTAAAGACGGCAATTGTATTATTTCCCCTATTGGACACATAAACGAATTTGCCATCTTTCGAAATCCGAATTGCAGCAGCGCCGTTATGCTCGGTCCAGTCTTCGGGAATTGTTGATGAAATACTTCTTAGTGTTAATTTCCCTGCTTTTTCGTCATAATCCAAAACAGCTAAATGACTACTCAGTTCCCCAACCAGATAAGCAACCCCTTTCTTTTCATCAAAGGCGATATGCCGAGGACCATAACCATCTTCCATTTGTAATTCACTGACAGGGGTTAATTTGCCACTATCATCAAGATCATAAATAAAGACTTTATCAACACCAAGATCCACTGCAACTACTCGATTATCAGGTGTTAAATTAATATAATGGGGATGCGGGCCATCCTGTTGTTCGGGCCGAAAACCCAATGTTCCTTTATCCATGATTCTATCAGCACGGGTAATGGCACCATCACCGGCAATCTTGTAAGTACAAATTGTGCCGGCGTGATAATTGGCCGTAAATACCAACTTGCGTGTCTCATCAACAGCAATGTAGGCTGGCGATGTTTCTTGATCGTGAATCGAGGCAATATCCGTTAATGGAAAATCTTCAGACTTGCCATCCCACTCCTTAAAACCACCCGTTACATTGTCGTCTTTATCTTTAACCTTGGTAATCGCATAAATCCGCTTACTGTTAGATTCAGCAACATACGTGGGGTCAATTGCATCACCAACAAACTGTAAATTCTGCAATTTTTGATTGTCTGTGTCCAATTCAAGCTGATAAACACCTTTACTGATTCGTCTGGTATAAGTTCCAATCAAATATTTTTCTATCAAAAGTTTTGCCTCCAGAATTTGTTTATGTCTACATTATGCCACAGATAGAAGTTAATCAAAATACATTATGTAAGCTTTTTCACGAAAGGATGCTCATTATGGATTCATTTGAAAAATTTCACCCGGTTTTAACAGCCCATTACACACTGGACTGGTTAACACAAACTCAAGTTAAACGCGTTGATGATCTTTTTAATCAACCAAACTTTACAACCGTTTCTGCAGAAAAACTACCAAATCAAATCTTCGATACGGTTAAAGGCATTAATCATGTCATGCAACGTGTGATGAACGCCACAGAACTAACTTGGGGAATTACCGATTCAAACGATGGCTCTTTTAAGGGAATAATAACGATTTCCGGATTCAATCGCGATGACAAAACCGGTATTATCGATTTTACATTCGTTAAAAATGAAGCCAGAGGATTAAGTGAAGTCATCAAACGCGTCGTAGAATTCGCAAAAGATCATTTTGATTTCACTAAATTAGAGGTAAACTTAAATGCTCCTGCTACCGTAATCTCAAGTATCCTCAAAGAAAACAGCTTTGAACCCCTTGACCGTCACCGTTTTGAATTAGACCTATCAACTGCCAACTAATAAAAAATCAGTAAAATAATGCTCAGTTTATTGATTTATTTGTTAATATAGTTTAGAATAATTCTAAAATAAGAATCAAAGTAGCACTGGGAACCGGTTAAAGTTCTAAAAACTTACCACCTTCCACTAGGTATTGGAGGAATCGCGTTATGGCTACCAACACACAACAATTGGATGTATCATTAAAACGACTTAAAAAGAAAGGGATTCGAATAACCCCCCAGCGTGAAATTATCTTGACCTACCTGATCGGCCATCATAATCATCCTTCCGTTGAAACGATTCGAGACGGCATTGACGAAAAGCTGCCTAATTTAAGTGTCGCTACCATCTACAACACACTCAAACTATTCGTTGATAATGGCTTGGTTATTGAGCTGCCTAATAAAGATGGCGGCCTTCGATATGATTTTTTCGGTGTGCCCCATTACCACGCAATTTGTGAAAACTGTGGTAAGATTTTTGATATTTTTGACGAATCATATCCTGATATCGTGGCACATGTTCAGAAAGTAGCCAGGGAAAAAGTTGGTTTTACCGTTACCGGTACACAATTAGAAGTAACTGGCATCTGCCCGAAATGTGAAAAAAAGCTCGCAACTAGAAAGCCATTATCAAAATAATATTACAATGGATAAAGTCTGATATAATAGGATTTAAACCGCTTTTTTATTATTTTGTCAACAACTCTTAATATGATTGACAATAAGTCGTCAAAAGCCCGTAATCATGCGTTAAATCACTGATTACGGGCTTTCTTGCTGCTTGAATCTACTACGCTAAATCGTTTATATTACTAAGCGTAATCAAGTAAGAATGTAAATATTTGATATATTTAAACCAGACTAAATTTAACTAAAAACCGAAACATCATCCAATCATTTAAAAGTAATCCGATCAAACTTCTGAAGGGAAAAATTATTTTGAAAAAAAGAAATTTAATCAAGGCAGTTTGTGCACTTTCATTTGCTGCCGTGGGGATTTTTTCATACGGCAACAGTGCCCATGCCGAAAGTGTCAACACATATATCGCAAACAACAATATTGACCACGCTGATGTAACATCATCTGTTTGGGGCGGGTTTCCGAAAAATGGTTACCGCCACGGTACTGGTAAGCCTGAAGGGGTTGTCGTCCATGAAACCGCAAACCCAAGTTCAACGATTTACAACGAAATTGCATACATGAAACGCAACTATCGGGCTGCCTTTGTTCACACATTTGTTGATGCCAGTCGAATCATCAACATCGCGAACACAGACTATCTGGCTTGGGGTGCCGGATATCCAGCAAACGCACGGTTTGTCCAGTTTGAACAGGTTCGCGTTCATAGTAAGTCAGCCTTTGCACATGAGATTGCAAACTCAGCTTACTACACGGCCTATATTCTGGATAAATATGGTTTAACGCCAAATGATGCCGCCTATGATGGTAAAGGAACCGTTTGGTCTCACAAAGGCATCTCCAAGTTTTTAGGAGGCACAGATCATACCGATCCAACTGCCTATTACTCATCAATGGGTAAAACCTATTTTGGTTCGAGTTATACATTTGCACAGTTTTATCAGCTTGTAAAAACAACGTACGACAACATTTCTGGCTCACACGAAAAGAAGGCATTTGATAAAGTTTCGTATCAGTCAGCCGATGACGAGGCGCTATTAGGAGATAAATATAAATCTTATAAGCTATATAACCATGTAAAAAATTCAAGGGCTAATATTAAGTCATATTCATGGTCATCAGTAGGTGCGACCATCGGTAAGAAAGTATATATCGATAATATCGGCACAAAATCATCCGGCAGTGCCTGGTATCGTATTCGCTTCTCAACTGATAACGGTGTTCAAAAATACTGGGTATACGGTAAGGCGTTGAACTTGGATTAAACGGACAAAAAGCCAAATCGGCTATTAGTTCAATAGGGGTCGAACTTTTCGTTCCGACCTCTTTTGCTTTAGCTAAAATTATTTGTTCTTATTTAGTTGCCTTAAAGCTGTTTTTATCATATCGGAACCAATTTTAAGAATCACAATTTGGCATCATTTATTCACTATTCAGCTTGTTCAGTTGACATTTGAACTTTAATTATATATGATGAGGCTACTTTGGAAGACCAAGTAGTGCGACTACAGAGAAAGCGTTGACTGCTGAAAAACGCTTAAGAGCACGAATCCTATCTTCTATTACGATTATGTCTTAATCAGACACGGATTTTCCCGTTATGAAATCAAAAAGTGTGAAGCCTTGCTTTGAATGAGAATGGTACCGCCCTAATTGGGTGTCTCAATTCAAAGTAAGGCTTTTTGTGTAAAATGAAAGAAGAAATTTAGGTGGCAAATATGAATAATCGAACTATTAATGCAAATCGAATCGTTGTTAAAGTAGGAACCAGTAGTCTCATCCACCCAAGCGGTGCCATTAATTTGGAAACTTTCGACCAATTAGCATACACACTCAGTGCGCTAAATAATCAGGGCAAGGAATTGATTCTAGTTTCGTCAGGTGCAATTGGTGTCGGCCTGAATAAAATGCACCTTAAAAAACGACCGACAGAGATCGGTGCCCAGCAGGCATTGGCAGCAATTGGTCAATCGGAACTCATGACTTTATTTACCCAAAGATTCAACCATTACTTAACAGACATTGCGCAAGTTCTGCTCACCCATGATATTTTTGATTATCCCAAAAGCAATAAATATGTCATGGATACATTCAATTGTCTTCTCAACGACAACGTCATTCCAATCGTTAATGAAAATGATACGGTTGCCACCGACGAATTGGATCACAAAACAACTTTTGGCGATAATGACCAACTTTCTGCAATCGTTGCCAGTCATGTCAACGCAGACTTACTGATTGTTTTATCAGATATTGACGGCTTTTACGATCAGAATCCTAAAAAGTATGTCAACGCCAATCTAATTTCCACCGTTAATCATATTAACGAAGAAACATTCACAGTCGCCGGTGGCTCCGGAAGCCGCTTTGGAACCGGTGGGATGCAAACAAAATTATTGGCAGCGAAACGAATGCTGGATGAGAACCGCCAAATGGTTTTGGCCAATGGCAAGGATCCCAGAGTTATTCTTGATATTCTCGCCGGTAAACAGATTGGAACCCTGTTCTCCAACGATTCAACAAGCAATCAGCATCGTGACTTGGCAAATCTCAATCAAAAATAAAAAGCCAAATAACATTTAGAAATCCCCACTACTTTAAAATCCAACCCTGGGAGGGCTTAATCATGAATGACACTTTAATTCAAATCGGTCAACAAGCAAAGAAGGCGGCTGTCAAAATGGGACAGCTTGATACGATCACTAAAAATCAAATTTTAGGTCAATTTGCAGAAAGTATTGTTGCTCACATTCCTGAAATTCTCACCGCTAATCAAAAAGATTTGGCAAACGCTACTGAAATGCCAACAAAATTTACTGATCGATTAAAATTAACCGACCAGCGTATTAAGGATATGGCAGAAGGCCTACGCCAAGTTGCCGCCCTATCGGATCCCATCGGAAATATTGACCGTGGCTGGACCAACGAAGCCGGCTTATTAATTGAACAAAAACGTGTCCCAATAGGTGTGATTGCGATGATTTTTGAGGCCCGCCCCAATGTCACAGTCGACGCATCTGCTCTGACATTCAAAAGTGGCAATGCCGTTATCCTGCGTGGAGGCAAAGAGGCGCTCAACAGCAATTTGGCACTGGCAGAAGTGATGCGTGAAGTCTTGAAACAAAACGGGTTGGATGAGAATATTATCCAGATTCTTCACGATACAAGTCACAAAACAGCTGATGATCTCATGCACCTGAATGACTATGTGGATGTTTTAATTCCTCGTGGTGGCGCCGGTTTAATTCAGACCGTTCTAAAGAATTCGACAGTACCGGTGATCGAAACCGGTGCCGGTAATTGCCATATTTATGTGGATCAATTTGCGGAAGAACAAATGGCGGTTGATATTGTTGTGAACGCTAAAGTGCAACGGCCTTCTGTCTGCAATGCCGCCGAAAAATTATTAATTCATCAAGACGTTGCCAAAAAGTTACTGCCTGCCATTGCAAAAGCGCTGGAAAAACACGGTGTTGAACTGCGTGGTGATCGGAGAAGTCAGGAGATTGTCGGGTCAATCAAGCCCGCAACTGAAACCGACTGGTCAACCGAATACAACGACCTGATTATGGCCATTAAAATTGTTGATAATGAGCAGGAAGCAATCGATCATATCAACCAGTACTCCACCGGACATTCAGAGGTTATCATCACAGATAATTACCAAAACAGCCAAACATTTTTAAACCAAATCGATTCAGCTTGTGTTTATGTTAATGCGTCAACTCGATTTACCGACGGCTTCCAATTCGGCTTCGGTGCAGAAATTGGCATCAGCACTCAAAAACTCCATGCACGTGGCCCAATGGGATTAAATGAACTCACGACCACTAAATACGTTATCCGAGGAAATGGCCAGATTAGAAAATAAGTGTGCGGATCAAAGTGGTTAGCACCCGGAATATAAGACGTCGATTTGGGAAATCATGGGGTTGGATTTTTCAAATCGATCTCTTATATGGAGTGGTGCTGCTTTGAGGAGCAGTCCTAAATAAGTGTGCGGAGCTAACCTGGGATAAACCGGAGTGTAAGCTGACGGGCAGTGAATTCCCGCTTTTGGAATTTGATGGCTGTTAGCTTACATGCAGGTTTATGGTTAGCGCAGCAGTCCTAAATAAGTGTGCGGAGCAAAGCGATTAGCGTTCGGAATGTAAGACGTTTATTTCGGGAATCCCGATTTTGGATTTTTGAAATAAATCTCTTACATGCAGAACACTGCTTTGAGAAGCAGTCCTAGTGTGCGGATCAAAGCGGATAGCACCCGGACTGTAAGACGTTCATTTCATAAATACCGATTCACATCAAAAAGCGTTCAAACGGCAATCATTATCCGTTTGAACGCTTTTAATTTATTTACCCGATTCACTTTTTTCTTTATCCTGTATTTTCTTTAGACGGTGGCTCATCATTAACGTCGTCCCCGGAATTGTGAGTACAACGCCAATTAATGAAATGATAATTGCGATGAGTTCAGCTGCAAAAACCTTGTCATTTATAATATCTCCAAACGAATAATTCAATCCATAGAACCAGATAAACAGCCCCATTGAGCTGCCAAAGAAACCAAAGAATAATGTATTTACCGCCGTTCCAATAATTTGCTTGCCGATCACGATACCATCTAAGAATAATTGACTGCTTGAAATCTTAGGATGCTGTATCGTAATTTCATCAAGACCGGATGCAATCGCAATTGACGCTTCTGCAATTGCCCCCAAAGAACTCAGGATAGCGGTTGAAATGGCCAATTTTGTAAAGCTGATTCCGACATACATTGATAAGCCCTCAAGTTCCTCGCTATCCTCAAGACCAAAACCGCCAACTCTCGCCCAATATTCAATCGGTATAATAATGACAATCAAAATAATTAGAATCATGACAGAAGCTTGAAAAGCGGTAGTTGATGCGTTATCACTTGCACTACTCCAAAAAATTGTGATCGACAGCAAAATAACACTCGCCACAATAGTGACCGCAATCGGTGGTAGGTGAAAGGCAATGAGTACAATGCTAAAGAAGAGAATGCCAAAATTAATGACCATGCTAAGAAAAGATGAAATTCCCTGCTTACCGCCAACGATGATCATTAGAATCAATAAAAGAGCTCCAAGTGCTGTTAACGACCCCATCAGCGTTCATCCCCTTTGATCAGTAGTCCGGCAAACAAACTGGATAAAATAACGGTTAGGACAATGCCGATTCCACTAATTAAGCTGGAAGTCATTCCTAATGACATATTCATTGAGAATGAGTATTTCCAAGTATTCCCGTTTTTAAGATACAGCAATGTCATCGGCAGCGTCTCAGCCATAAAAATGAAGAATAAGACGTTAATCAATGGCCCCATAATTGATTTACCAATCTGCCGACCGGAATTAAACACTTGTAGTTTACTGAGTTCTGGACGTTCCTGTTTGAGTGTCGCTAATGAAGCAACAATATCCGTTGCCTCATCCATCACCGCTCCCAATACACCGATCAAGACTTCCGCCAAAAATAATGGTTTGGGAAGTTGGGTAACGTACTGCATCGATTCATAGTACATCCCCTTCTCATGTGTGACGCCAAAGACAAGTAATGTCAGTAGAATCGTAATTGCTGTCGCGGAAATGACCGCAGATAAAGTAACCAACATTTTTCGATTCCAACCCATCACCAGAAATAACGTGATTATACAGAAGATAACGGCCAAAATACTAAAGATTGGAATCACTGCTGCACCATTGTTATGATGATCTATCTTGACAGCAAGCCAAAACAATATCGTATTGATCACAATACTGGAAATGACGGTAACACCTCTAAATTTTAAAATAATAAACAATAGGCTCACCGCTAATGCCAGCAAAAAGATAATCGGTGTGTCACGCTTTAAATCTTTAACGGTTGCGTGGAGCTTCGGGCTTGTATGTAAAACAATAAACAGTTTCTGGTTGGTTCGATATTGATGGTCCATTGCTCCGGAATTCGAATAAGCATTTTGGATTTTTAAATGCTTACCGGCATACTTTCCATTCGTAATATGTCCCGATAATAGTTGCTGATGATAGTAATCAACATTATGAAACTCATCGGACATCTTTGTTACCTTACCATTTGTCACCTTGGTGACCTGAAAAATCGGTTCAGAATACAAACTGTCGTCATGAGCAGTCAGAAAAACGGCCACTAGACAAAAAATAACAACGATTAAAACTTGTATCCAAGTCATCCTGCTCTTTAATTTAAAAGCCATGGTCCACATCTTTTCGCTAGAAATTTTAGGGCTATTGTAACATTAGTCATTTTGTTGTGGGAAACCGTGACGGAATATTAAGAAAAATACAAGAGTCATTCTAAAATTATAGCTCATCATAAGCATTCAACGGACGCATTTATGAACACTTTTATAAACTCAAAAAGCCGGGACAAGGCCTGACTTTGTCCCGACAGTAAAATTATTTCAATACAATATTAGTCTCTTGGATAATCAATAACCATCACATTAACTGTTGAATGACGGACAACGTAAGCAGTTGTTGACCCCAGAATTGCTCGTGAAATGCCGTTCACACCTGATTTACCCATTACAATCAAAGAAGCCCCGTATTTTGCAGGTAAGGCTTTAGAAATTTGAATCTTAGGAACCCCCACAACGAAATGGGTTTCAACTTTTGCGCCAAGCTTTTCCGCTTCGTCTCTGGCATCATCCAGAATTTCTTCAGCCCGTTCCTGAAATGATTGCATGACATCTTGCCCCAATGTTACCCCATATTGAACATAGCGTTGATCACTTGCTACGGAAACGATTTGTAACGTTGATCCGAATTTATTTGCCAATTTAGCTGCTTCGCTCACAGCCCGTTTAGAATTATCACTACCGTCAACAGGAACTAAAATTGTTTCATACATAAACAGCCACCTCCAATTTTCATTTTACAACTAAAGTTTACCATTTAATTATTGCAGCAACCTCTATTAAGTTCGTAGAAATCCAAATTATTGGAAACGCTCACAAAGTTATTTATAATGAATGTGATTTCACTCACCAATCTAAGGAGGAAAATGATGATGGATACTCAATTATTAATGAATAAAGTTGCGATTATCACTGGTGCCGGATCAGGAATGGGGGCCGCGATGGCCAAGCTGTTTGCTAAAGAGGGTGCAAAAGTAGTCGCTGCCGATTTGAATATTGATAACGCTAATAAAGTCATCAAGGATATTCAGTCAGATGGCTATGAAGCAGCCGCAATCAAAGTCAACGTTGCAGATCGCCAAGATATTTCGTCAATGTTTGCATTTGCCAAAGATCATTATGACCACGTAGACATCTTGGTCAATAACGCCGGTATTATGGACAACATGGCTGCAATTGGCGACTTGGAAGATGACGAATGGCACAAGGTTATGGCTGTCAACACAGATAGTGTGATGTATGGTATGCGGGAAGCAATCAGGGAATTTCTTCCAAAGCACACTGGTGTTATTTTAAACATTGCGTCCGTCGGTGGGACAAACGGCGCTCGTGCCGGTGCGGCATATACGGCATCCAAACATGCTGTTGTTGGTCTTACCAAGAATACAGCCTATATGTATGCAAACGAGGGTATTCGGGTTAATGCTATTGCACCGGGTGGCATTCAAACCAATATTGCCCAGACAATGGGAAATATAAATGAGTTCGGTATAAAACGCCAAATGACCGGGATGCAAACCTCACCCAAGCCCGGTAGTCCTGAAGAAATTGCTGACACAGCACTTTTCCTAGTTTCCGACAAGGCAGCCTATATCAATGGTGCTGTGTTACCCGTTGATGGCGGTTGGACAGCCTACTAAAGTCATCATTCAATTAAAAAATCTTTTTTATATCGTCTAAAAAGAGGTGGACAATTGCTTTTGTCCACCTCTTTTCTGTTTGTTATTGCACTAATTGTGCGGTTAAATTGAATTCTTTCGATCAGGTATCGAACTCACTCAATATTAAGATGTTTCACAATTTCTTTATTCTCTTGAAGTTCCTGTCGCCGCTTCTTTAATCGCTCCTGATAGTTTTTTACCAAATAAACCTCTTCGGCAGTTTCCGGTATTAACTTGGGAAACTGAACGTCTTCAAGTGGGTTGGTCACAATCAGCGTACAAAATGACATAAACGCCAGCTTGGTTTCTTTCGTTTGTTTATTATATGCTTCAAACTTGCTAAATACCTCAACTGCTTTTTTATCGGCACCGGTTACGTATGATGTGCACTTACTAATATCGCCAGGAGTTAAAGGTGCCAGAAATTGCGTATGGTCATAACCTGCCGTCACAAATGATAAATGACTCGGCAAAAATTTTACACCCGACAGGCCGGCATTGGCATCAAGGATCTCCAATGTTCGCCCACCAAATTGAATTTGATTGTTGTTCATGTCCCCAGGGAAAATATAGCTTTCGTGAATTGCAGCTGTTTGGGCACAGGTAATTGTTTCAACGATAATAAACGCCTCCGGTCAAATCGATTAGTTTCTTTATTAATATGATACCCTTTTCATTAGTGTGATGGCAACAATAACAGGTGATAAGGATCACTTTGTGAATTTAATATTACAAATACAAGCATTTTATTGTTAGCGCTTTCTCAAAGATGTAAAATGTATCTGTACAGAGAAAATAACATTTTCACTTAGGAGGCTCATATCATGAAAGCAGTACGTATTTATGGTGAAAAAGATATTCGTGTGGAAGATGTTGACATACCGGAACCAAAAGATGATCAGGTACAATTAAAGGTTAAGTATTGTGGTATTTATGGTAGCGACTTACATGCATACCTTGAGGGTTGGGGCTTGCCAACTGTGCCGTACCCATTGACCGGCAAAACAGTACCAATTACACTTGGACATGAATTTTCCGGTGAGGTCGTAAAGGTCGGAAAAGATGTCGACGGACTACAAGTTGGTGACCATGTTGCTGTAGAGCCATTGCTTGCCTGTGGAAAATGTGAAAACTGTCGTGCAGGAAACTATAATTTCTGTAACCGAGCTGTTTCAACCGATGGCGCCGGTAACTTCTTAGGATTTTCAGAAGATGGTGGAATGGCACAATACGCAAACGTTCAAGGTGTCTTTGCTCACAAATTACCAGAAGACATGAGTTTTGAATTGGGCGCTTTGGCTGAACCAACAGCCGTTGTTTACGAAGCCGTCAAGAAGAGCCACTTGCGAGAAGGTCAAAGTGTCGCTGTTATGGGAGCAGGTCCAATTGGATTACTCCAGGCACTTTTAGCTAAAATTGCCGGTGCAAACAAAGTTTATATCGTTGATGTTTCCAAGGTCCGTTTGGAAAAAGCAAAGGAGCTCGGACTGAAACATGCACTTGACCCTACTCAGGTTGATGTCGAAAAAGAAATCAAAAAAGATTTTCCAAACGGTGTTGATATTACATTTGAGTGTGCCGGTGTTCAAGCCACCTTTGATACTGCATTGAAGGTCACAAAACGAACCGGTACCTTACAAGTAGTTGCACTTTATGGGAAACCACTTACAATGAATATGACAGATGATTTAATTATGCAAGGCCTCGATATCATTACGACGCTTTGCTACAACAATTCATTCCCTAATGTTTTAGGAATTATTGACAATCATAAAGATTTGTTCAAGAAGATCGTTACAAAGAAAGTCAGCTTGGATGATGCATTGGATCAAGGAATTAAAGCCTTGGCAACTGATAAATCACAAGTTAAGATTTTGATTGATCCGGCATTATAATCCGGCTTTCCCTGAACAATTGTAGAAATACAGAACCTCACCCTTCCTCTAAGCCCACTTCCTGGTTCTGCTTTGGTGGAAGGGCAACAGATAATTATTCCCTTATGAAAAAATTCACCGACAGCTACTTTGTCGGTGGATTTTTTTCAATAGTGACGTTATTCTTTTGATAACTTCTTCTCCATGTTAATATCGGTTACTTCAAATCCACTTTCCCGATAAACATGAATTGCCCGCTTATTACTGCCAAACACATGCAACGCCATATTCTTAAACCCGATTTTTAAAGCCTCATTACCGGCCAATTTTAAAGCCTGTTTGCCAAATCCCTGATCCTGATACTGCTTCAATATTTGAAGATCGTAAATAAACGCTGTTTCCGGGTTATCCGTACTTTTAGCAATCCAAATAACACCAACTTTGGTTTCGTTATGGTCGATCCTATAAAAATAATTGTCCGGTGTTGCTATACCATTGGGCAGTAAACGCTGATATTCTTCACTTGCCCGCTGAAAGGCCAGTTGTTCGGTCCAAGTCCCCGCCTTAATTTTTTCTCCGGCATAGTCGGTTACTGCTGTCGACAAATAAGTATCGTAATCTTTTTGGGACATAGCATTTAATGTAATCATAGAATCCCTCCAAATCAATTTAATTTCCAATAAAGATATTATAACAGTCAAAATGCGTCAATGGCCTGTCAGCTTTCAGATGATAAACCGAAACCAGGCTATCCACGCATTTTTTACGTCTTTTAAGCAATGACACTTTTAATACAATCGATAAAATAGCTCGTTAAATAACGTTTGGTTAATACCGTTTCTACTTACATCCCCAAAAAGATTCTTAAAAATCCCAGTGAAATAACGCCGACTACCACGGTGACCAGCAAATTTTTTGAAATAACGGCACTCAAAACCGTCGGTAAAGAAGCTAGTAAATTAGGGATATTCAGCGATGGCAGCTGTCCCAAATGTTGTATAAATAAATTTTCAAACCACAAAGCTGACATGATCGCAATTGGAACAAAGCTCAAAAATTCAACAACACCCGCGGATAACTTGAATTTTTTTAAAATAACAAACGGCATAATTCTGGATAGCCAGGTTGCTATTCCGGATCCTAAAATTGTCAAAAAAACAAAACTAGAAGAAGGCATGCTTCATCACCACCCCAAACGCACAAGCTAATAATGTTACAACCAGCGTTAACAGATTTGCCGGAATAAAAATAATGCCGATAAAAGTTGCGACTAAAACAAAACCGACCACTAGCAGCTGTAATTTGAATTTGATCGATTTATCACTAATCAGCTGCAAGTAAAGAAGTCCTATAAACATCGAAACCAGGGCAAAATCCAAGCCGAATTTTTCAGGGTTACTGATAAAGTTTCCCAACAAAGCGCCTACCAGAGACGCAGCTGCCCACGCCAAATAAGCAAACCAGTTGACCGTATTGAACCAGGCAAAATTCAGTTTTCTGTTAGTATAGTTCAGTTTATTCATTCCCAGGGCAAAGCTTTCATCGGTGACCAGCCCACCTAAAATGATGTTCTTTAACAGGCTTTCCTTTTGAAAATAAGGTGCCAAGGTTGTACTCATCAAAATCATTCTTGAATTAACCAAAAATGCCGATAAAATAATCGACAACATTGGACTATGTGTGACAAGCATACTGACGATGATAAATTGCGACGCACCACCATATGTAATCAAAGACATTAACGTGATCATCAGCGGACTGATTCCCGAGGCTTTCCCCACAATGCCATATGCCAAGCCAATTCCTATGTATCCAAATACAGTCGGCAGCGTTTCTTTGGCCGCACTTGAAACCGTTAACTCATTATTCACGCAACATTTCCCCCATTCCTTAATTATTGTTGAACGAGAAGACCGGATTAGTTGACTTCTATCCCAGCTATTGTTTAAAATAAAAGACGAAAGTATAATATATTAAACATTAATGGAATTTTAATTCATTTTTCATCTTATGTCAACACTGGCTGGGGGCTTTTTTACCATGGATATCGGCGCAATTGTCAGCACAAATCTAAGAAAAATCCGACTTGAAAAGGGATTCAGTTTAACTAAATTATCAGAACTCTCCGGTGTTAGTAAAGGGATGCTCTCACAAATCGAGAATAACGGGACCAGTCCCACCATCAACACAATCTGGAAGATTTGTGCCGGATTAAACGTTCCTTACACCGCATTGTTAGAAGGACGTGTTGAAACGACCAAAATTATCAAAAAGTCTGCAATCAATGAACAAAAATCTGCAGATGGTCACTATCGTATTTATTGTTATTATCCCGATTCTCCCCATCATAATTTTGAGCTTTTTCAAATGGAATTGGATAAAGATGCCAGTTATACCTCGGTAGGCCACTCCAAGGTCAGTCGGGAAGGCCGTTCGGAAGAATATATTATGGTTCTATCCGGCCAATTGACACTGGTCGTTGGCGGTGATCAGTTAATCCTAAACGAAAATGACGCAACCCGCTTTGACCCAACCGGTAAACACATCTACCAAAACTCCGGAAATCAAATTTTGAAAGCAACTATCATCAATTTTTATCCGGTTTGAAAAAAGTTTCATCAAATTTGAAAATGGGCTTGCACTCTTTCAGATTTTGAAATACAATAATGTTCCCTGAAGCGCTTGACTGACTTCAGAGGACATTGTTTCTTCAACCAATTCTTGAAACGGAGGCATTTTTATGACTCAACAAAGTATGGTGACCCTTCATCCTTTTGTACTGAAAGTAAGAGGCAAGAAAGTATTGTTCGCACCTAATTATCCGGAAGATGCCCGTAGACGCTTTGTTAAACTTAAGAAGCGTGCGGATAAAGATCCATTTGATACGGATGCTGAATTTGATTTGGCAATTGAAGACAAATTAAGGATCGATGCATTGAACAGTTACTATGAAGACCTCGACGAGAAAGAAGCTTTCCGCGCCAAGGCAGGTTGATTTAAATCGACAAATTTAGCTAATAGACTCATTCAAAAAGTGAGGGACTGGACAAGCCATATTTTGTCCAGTCCCTTTTAATGTCCCACTCTTTTGTCACTAGGACTTAATAAACAACATCATTCCAAATACGATCAATAGACCATATACATATTTGATCATTAACGCATTGTCAATGTGGTCAGTCAACCAATTACCGAATGGAATCACCAAAAACAGAAGTGGTGTAACGATTGCCAGTAATTCAAATACTTCCATGCTCCAAAACCCGGCAATTGCTTGACTGGCAACTACTAAAATACCAACGCACAAAAAATGGGCTTGAAGAATGCCACGAAGTTCCATAACCGGCCACTTTTTTAAAGTCCCGTACACAACAATCGGGACACCATGACTGTTATAAGCACTGCCCATGACACCGGAAATCACCCCGGCTACATAATCAAAGAACAATGACTGAAACCTCGGCTTATTTGTCTTTTGCCGATAAATTCGAATCAAGCAATAACTGCCGTAAACCATCAAGAAAGCGCTTAGGATCCGCATAATAATGGTTTTATCAACGTATTTAATGAGAAAAATACCAACCGGAACACCTAATATTGATCCAATAACCAATCTTCGAACAATTGCAACATTTATATGTACGCGATATCGAATTGCCCCAGGTAATGCAACAATCAACCCTAAGGCACCGATCAAAGCAACCGATGTATTTAAATCAAAGGAAATCAGGGCCAATAACGGCATCGTCACTAAAGCTTCACCAAATCCAAATACAGTGCGCACCAAGGCGCCAAATAATGCAATTAAAACTACCAAGAATAAAATCATATCGTTTTCTCCAAATCAATTTATCTTTAGCCATTATTGTCAGTATACAGGAAACAACTACCAAGCAAGCTGTTTTCAGCTAAATAGTGGCAGTAGTCAAAAAAGATCAGAGCAAAATGACTTTGGCCCCAATCTCTTCAAAATATTATTTTTAATGGTTATTTTCAAAAAGCAGATTTATAACATTCTCTGCCTACTAAACATTTGCTTTTTTGTCTTTAAAATCCTGCCAAGCTTTTAACCCGGCATCTGTTAACCCATTAACAGAGCCACCATCACTTTTAATGAGACCTGCATCAATAAGCGGACGCGGATTACCACCGATTGCGTTATCGCAATAATCAACAAAGTGACTAATCAGTGTACCGGATTCAACTCTTCCGGATTTAATGGCGTTTAAAATATCAAAATCAGTTTGTGACAGTTCCATGATTCAATAGCCCCTTTCTTTTTCGAGTTTCATTATAAACGAAACAGGCCAAGTCGGCATCATAAACGTCTTGATTCATCACTTTCTGTGATTGGCTTCCCAATCCTTGATTTGAGCTAATCGGCGCTTAAATCGGCCTTCATTGCCCTGTTCTGTCGGTTCATAGTAGATATGGCCTACCAGTGAGTCCGGCATTGTCTGCATCGTTGTTAATTTGGCTTTAGACTCATGGGCATACTGATATCCCTTACCATAGCCGAGATCGGACATTAGTGATGTCGGTGCGTTTCTCAATTGCAATGGAACTGGTTCATTGACAGAATGCTTCACATCTTCGGCGGCCTTCAATTTTGCCTTATAAACCGCATTTGATTTCGGTGCCAATGACAAATAAATCACAGCTTCTGTTAAATGAACATCGCATTCCGGCATCCCGATAAACTGACAGGCCTGAAAGACATTAACGGCAACGTTTAATGCATTTGTATCCGCTAAACCGATATCTTCACTGGCAAATCTAACCAAACGTCTGGCAATGTATAAAGGATCCTCGCCACCGTTCATCATTCGCGATAACCAGTAAACAGCGGCATCAGCATCACTATTTCGCATTGACTTGTGGAGTGCAGAAATCAAATTGTAGTGTTCCTCACCACTTTTGTCATACAGAAACGATTTAGTTGCCATCAGCTGATGAAGATTATCGGTAGAAACCCTAATACGGTCACCGGACTTCTCGCTATTATTCACGGCCATTTCCAATGTGTTCAAAGCAATTCGGGCATCTCCGTTGGCAAACTCGGCAATTTGTCTGATCGCTTCCCCATCGATTTCTACATGCTGCTTGGCAAAACCATCCGGATGAACCAACGCATGCTTAATAAGTTGGATAATGTCAGTTACTTGAAGCGGTTGAAGGACAAACACCTTACAGCGTGACAATAAAGCGGCATTGATTTCAAATGACGGATTTTCGGTTGTCGCCCCGATTAACGTAATACTGCCTTTTTCAACAAACGGTAAAAAAGCATCCTGCTGGGCCTTATTAAACCGGTGAATTTCGTCAACGAAGACGATTGTTTTACCACCCATGTCCCGATTGGCTTCAGCGTCTTTCATTAACTTTCGAATATCGCGAATGCCACTGGTGACCGCGCTAAACGTGACAAACTTTGCTTTAGTTTTTTTGGCAATGATTTCCGCCAATGTTGTTTTCCCGGAACCGGGTGGCCCCCAAAAAATCATTGACGGCAATTGATCACTCTCAATGATTTCTCGAAGGACCTTCCCTTTCCCAAGCAAGTGTTGCTGGCCGGCAAAGTCTGCTAGAGTCTGTGGTCGGACCCGGTAGGCAAGTGGTTGGGTAGCAAGATCGTTCGCTGCAAATAATGATTGCTGTTTCACAGTGACACCTCCAATACGACAAAACTAATGATTCACGTTTCATTATATCACTTTTTAGCGAACGTTCGTTCATAAATAGCTACTTGCAGAGATGTAAAAAAAGCCCCCACGTTAACGTGACGACTTTTATGAAAAAATTATTTTATAAAAGATAATCCAGTTTCAAAATTAGGCGATCAAATCAGCTGCCATGTGGAATGCATTGGCAAGTGAAACGCCTTTGCTTGCAAACCGTTTGTTAAGCAATAATTGCCGAAAGTCCTCAATGGTAACGTGTTCGGTATCCTTAATCGGCATCCCTTGGCCACTATATGATCCGGTTGTTAGGGTCACAACCAACCCATCCCGGCTGTCCAAATGAATGTCGTAATCCTCAAAATAGTACGAGTCATCATAGTGACCCTTCATTTCTTTGTGACTTGAAAAATAATCCTTGATAAAGTCTTGAAAGGCTTCCTTTGACGTCAATGATTTCTTCCATTGCTCTTCGGTTTCCTTAGCCATAAAAAGACTCCCTTTCTTTTCTCTTTCTCTTACAATCAAAGAACCGTGACCTTCGATATGTAAATGAGTCTCTCTTCTCATCTACTAATTTTCATTGTAATCAGGTTATGGTCAATTGCAAGTGAAAAAGTCAATAAAAACGTTACCAGTATGCTTTTTCTGAAGTTTTTAACGTTTGGATAAAAGTAAGCGTTTTTACCCGTAAAACATTAACAATGAGTTATAATAAAGGTGGACCGGGGTAATGGCATTCAGCCTTTAAGGGGGATGAACATCATGAAATTCAACCATAATTTTTACAAGGAACCTGTCTTCTGGGGAGCTTTATTCTTCCTTGCCATGTTTATCACAATGCTCATTGACAAAATCACAGGCATGTACACCGTTAACTGGTGGTTGGCTTTATTAACGGTTATCTTGGCAACCGGTGGCATGCTTTACGGGTTTTTAAAAGGGATTTATCATCATCATGATGATATGAAAAACGGCAAAATGTTGTAATTACTGAATTGATAATAGACTAGTAAACAATATAGAAGAGGCTTTTCAGCCTCTTTTTCTCGTTCCGTTAGTGAACTGAAACGTGGCCCGAAAAATGGCTCCGGCCATATATCAACTATGCTAAAGAACAGCATACTTGGTCAAGACTGTCACCAAGCCGAAACGTGCTCCGCCAACCATAAGTCTGCATGTAAAGGGGCTTGCATCGAATTCCAAATTCAGGAATTCAATGCAAGCCCCTTTACACTCCGACTTATCCCGGGTTGGCTCCGCACTCTCTAATTCTTTTCCAACTCATCCAACGCGCTTTCCAACTGTTCCTTACTTGCCGCATCCAAATCCGGGTACTTCAGTGGTAATTCTTTCATTCTGTGATCAATAATGTCCGAAACACATAAACGCGAATACCATTTATCATCAGACGGGATAACATACCATGGATTCTGCTTTGTAGCCGTCTTCTTCAAAGCGGTTTCGTACGCGTCTACATAGTCATCCCAATATTGGCGTTCCTTAATGTCGGCAGCTGAGAATTTCCAGTTGTGATCCGGCATCTCAATGCGTCTTCTAAAACGATTTTTTTGTTCGTCTTTTGACATATGAAGGAAGAATTTTAAGACCATGAAGCCATTGCGGGTCATATAGTCTTCCAAGAAATTAATATCCTGGTATCGACCCTCAAAGAAATCATCATCAACCTGCTTTAATTTTGTCACACCGCCAATATGAGCATTCAAAATCAATTGTGGGTGAACTTTGCTGACCAAAACATCTTCATAATAAGAACGGTTAAAGATACCAATAATGCCACGTGACGGCATATGACGATGAACCCGCCACAAATAGTCATGGTTCAACTCAATCGAAGTCGGCACCTTAAAGCTGGTGACTTCACATCCCTGCGGATTAACCCCGCTTAAAATATGGCGAATCATACTATCCTTACCAGAACCATCCATTCCTTGAAAAATAATTAAAATACCAAACCGGTTTTGCGCGTAAAGTTTCCCCTGCAGATCCTGCAGCGTCAGGATATTGCTGTCAATTCGAGCCTTAATATCCGTTTTACTCAAATTTTCGTCGATTGCAGCGGTTGGCTTCTTGCTTAATTTAAAATTACTGCCACCGTTATAGCGAAATGATTTTTCACGATCAAACATTTTCTTATTGTCCAAAACCTAATCCCTCCTCTTACTATCGATTTAAAGATAGCACAACGAAAAGATATCCGTACAAATGTTGCCTAAATACTTGAACTTTTAGCTAAACGCATGATCACCTCAATAAAAAAGGTGATCAGGAAAATCAACATATAAATTCCGCAAATAAAATCAACAATATATACGTATGGATTTTTAAGAAGCCACTCTAATGGCCAACAGATAAGGGCAATTGTAGTAACTATGCCAGCGTATCGCATCAGGAACTGAAACCATTTTGAAAATTGTTTTATATTCGGCTTTTTTACTAACACTGTTGTGTCCTCCCTTCGTTAAAACTTAAAACAACATATTTAGCTTGTCAATATCAACCGCCATCAAGCATTAGCTGACTGATTAGTAGCCCGGCCTACACAAAATTGTTAATACACTATTAATTCTTCACGAATTAATTTTTCCCTAACAATCGCTTTGAAAACCTATTCTAATGACATATACTTATTTCAATGAACATTAGACAGGGAGGAATCAGTTTGAAAAAATTAATTGTTAAAGCAACCGAGGCTGAGGGCGGAGACGCTAATCAGCCTACTAATGATTCTATCGACAAGTCATTATTAAAAGATGACCTCTATCAGGCCGTTAACGGCAGATGGGAAAAGACAGCCAAGATTCCTGCCGACCATTCTTCGACGGGTGGTTTTATGGATTTAAACGATAACATCGATAAAGAATTGATGCATGATTTGGATGATCTCAAGGCCAAAAATAAAGACAGCTTTGAAGCACCTTTCTCAGAAATGTTAAAATTATACGAATTGGCCCAAAACTTTAAAAAACGGGACGCAGACGGTGCTGATCCGTTAAAACCTTATTTGGAAAAAATCGAAAATATTTCAAATTTTGCTGATTTAAACGGTCAGCTTGCGGACTGGGTTAAAACCGGATTCCCACTTCCGTTTGGTTTTTTTGTTGAACCGGACATGAAAAACACGCAGGTCAACGCGCTGTTTGCAAACAGTCCCAGCCTATTTCTACCGGACAGAACTTATTACGAAAACAATAACCCTGCCTACAATCAACTCATGCCTGTTTTGACTAAAACACTGAGTCAATTACTCGTATTGGCTGACTATAGTAGTAATGAGGCGGACGAGATTGTGGAGTCGGCTAAGAAGTTTGATGCTGCTATTGCTCCCCATGTTAAGTCCGCGGAAGAATCTGCCGACTATAGCAAGATGTATAATCCGCAAAAGTTCTCAGAGTTTGCTAAATCAAGCAGTCATTTTGATCTGACCAAATTGGCAGACGGGCTGTTTGGAAAAACACCCGAGCAAATTATTGTCACTGAACCTAAATATTTTGAAACACTCGATGAGATTGTTAATGAAGACAGCTTTCAAGACATGAAGAATTGGATGTTGGTTGGCACGATCTATTCTGCAACAGGCTACCTTTCAGAGGAATTTCGACAAACAGGATCCACATTTAGTCGGGCACTTTCCGGTAAAAAAGAAGCAACGCCTCAAAAGAAGTCGGCTTTCTATCTGGCAACCGGTACTTTTGGCCAAACAATCGGCGACTACTACGCAAAGAAATATTTTGGACCAAAAGCAAAAGCTGATGTCGAACACATGGTGCGCAACATGATCAGTGTTTATAAAAACCGCCTTCAAAATAATACTTGGTTGGGCGAAGACACCAGAAAGAAAGCCATTGTTAAATTAAACAAGCTTGGCCTTCATGTTGGATATCCGGATCATATTGACCAACTCGAATATAAATACAAAATCACACCGGAAAATGAAGGTGGCAATCTGTTCAATAACATGACCCGGATTGGTCAGGTTGCTTTGGCTGATAATTATGCCAAACTTGGTCAACCCGTTGACCGAACCAAATGGGAAATGAGTGCCAGCACGGTTAACGCTTACTATGACCCATTCAAAAACCTGATTGTCTTTCCTGCGGCTATTCTGCAAGCACCATTCTATAGCTTGGACCAGACTTCAAGTCAAAACTATGGCGGTATCGGTGCCGTTATGGCCCACGAAATTTCACACGCCTTTGACAATAACGGCTCCTTATTCGATGAGATGGGGAACCTGAACAACTGGTGGACCAAGGAAGATCATGAGTACTTCACTAAACTGGCTGATAAAATGATTAAGGAATTTGATGGCATTCCTTTTGCCGGAGGTAAGGTCAATGGTAAATTAACTGTTTCGGAAAACATTGCCGATGCAGGTGGGCTCAGTTGTGCCAACGAAGCCGCAAAGAACGAACAAGATTATAATCTTTATGACTTCTTTATTAATTGGGCAAAGGTATGGCGAATGAAGGCCACAACCCAATATAAACAGTTGTTACTAAACATCGATGTTCACGCTCCAGCCGAATTACGGGCAAATGTTCAAGTCAAAAACCTGGATGACTTTTACTCAACATTCGAAGTAAAATCGGGAGACGGCATGTATCTCAAGCCGGAAGATCGCGTAAAAATTTGGTAGACTTTCTTTAAAAAAATGATATTATTTTCAACATAACCCAAAAGCAGCAGAGAAGCCCCGACATTATCCGTCTTGGTTTCTCTGCTGTTTAATTTGACCAATAAAATATATATCCGATTAGCATTATCAGGACTTCTAACCGGCAGCTAATAAGTATTTCGAACCCGCTTGACGAGTTTTTAAAATAATCGCATAAGCAAATCAAGCAACTATTCAGTCCTAAAACAGTTGGTTCATCCGCTTATAAATGTGACACACGGCCGCTACTGCTTTCTCTTAATATATGATTCAACCAAGCCGTATAAGGCCTCCAAAAACATCCCGATTACCATCATATACATGACCACCATGCTTTGACCAGTGTATAATAAGATTCCCATTACTAAGTAAAATAAAACAAAGAACCATTTTAACCAAATATTATCAACCATCATGAACCCACCTCCTTACTATTCAAGAATAGTTCTAACACAAGCCTATTTCAAATGTGACTTTTAGAAAAGTATGCTATGATGAAGTTGTTCATCATTTAACATGATTTTTAAATATCGTTCATTTAATTTTCTAATAGGGACATGAGATCATATTCATGTACACTTTCTATAAATGATATATAATATAAATAAAGAGAACCTGTGAGGTGATCATCATGAAATTAACAGAATATCTTCATGATCAATTAAAATTCTTAAATGATCAAATGAGTTCAGCAAAAAAAGATAAAGACGAAACCATGCAGTACTTGGTTGATTCTAAAATTACAGAAGTTAAATTGATTCTGGAAGCACTGCAAAAGGGAATCATCGATGAAGCATAGTCACGAGGTTGAGGCGAAACGAACGTTTTGTTGACAACCTCATTTTGTTTGGTCTATTATTAGCCTCACGATTCTAATCAACTCATTTCGGTTGCAGAAATGCCACTCATTGTGGTTTAATCGACTATAGTATGAATTTATTCAGTAAATAATTCTTAAGGAGCAAAACGAATTTGATTACATTAAAATCACCACGTGAAATTGAAAAAATGGCTGAATCCGGAAAAGTCTTAGCTGGTGTTCATTTGGGTTTAAGAAATATGATTAAGCCCGGATTGGACACATGGGACATTGAAGAGTTTGCTCGTAAATATATCAAAGATCACAATGCCTATCCTTCAGAAATGGGCTTTGAAGGCTACAAATTTGCGACCTGCGTCTCTGTTAACGATGAAGTAGCCCATGGTATCCCACGTAAGGGCCTTATCCTTAAAGACGGTGATATCGTCAAGGTTGATTTAACTGTTAATAAAGACGGCTTTGAAAGTGATTCCTGCTGGTCATACGCTGTTGGCGACGTTTCGCCGGAAATTAAAAATCTAATGGACGTTACCCGAAAGGCATTGTATTTGGGAATTGATCAGGCGGTTATCGGCAATCGTCTCGGTGATATTGGTGGCGCTATTCAAACCTACGTCGAAGATGAACATCACATGGGCGACGTCCGTGAGCTGATCGGCCATGGTATTCAACCAAAAATGCATGAAGAACCAAACGTTCCTGCATATGGTGTTCCTCACAGAGGTCTTCGTTTAAAGGAAGGCATGACCATTACCATTGAACCAATGGTTAACACTGGTACATGGGAAATTAAAGATCGTTATGACAAAGCAGATGATTGGACATACTACGTTTCTGCAGATGGTACCCCATCGGCTCAATACGAACACACTTTGGCAATTACCAAAGATGGTCCAAAAATCCTGACAATCCAAGATCCGGATATTGATGAAAAGTATATTTACCATAACAATTAGTTTTTTTGAATGACGAAAAGCCGGGTGCAAAATTTTATATTTTGTCCCGGTTTTTCTATAACTTGGAGGCTGATATTAATGAATAATAAAAGTTTTAAATTCCCGGACACAAAAGCATATAACTTTGTCATTGAGGCGCTAAAGGAACGTGGCGTTACCCCTGATGATATCTCAAGGATTGCAATTAACCTTCAAAAACCATTTATCCCAAACCTGTCCATGGAAGAAGTTCGAAAAGACACAACCAACGTCCTGCACAAACGGGAAGTGTTAAACAACGCTATGGTCGGCCTGGAATTAGATCGTTTAGCAACCGCGGGGCTCATTAAAGAACCACTCGAAAGCATCATTATGAATGACTCCGGTGTCTTCGGTGTGGATGAAGGCATTGCCCTTAACATTGCCAACATTTACGGTACAATCGGAATCACCAATTACGGCTACATCGATAGAGATAAAACCGGCGTCGTCAAAAAATTGGACGAGTCAAAAAGCGGCGCGTCCAATACATTTATTGACGATATAGTAGGTGCGATAGCAAGCGCGGTCTCGGCAAGAATTGCGCATAGAAATAACTAGTGTGTGGAACAAAGCGGTTAGTCTTCGGAGCATAAGGCGTTCATTTGGGAAATCCTGCTTTTGGATTTTTCAAATGAATCCCTTATGTGCAGAAGGCTGCTTTGAGGAACAGTCCTAACTAGTGTGTGGAGTCAGCCTGGTACAAGTCGGAGTACAAAGCAAGCGGCAGGAAATTCCCGGTCTTGGAATTTTTGACGATTGTTTTGTATGCAGGCTTGTGGCTGACGGAACAGTCCTAATCAGTGTGTGGAACAAAGCGGTTAGTCTTCGGAGCATAAGGCGTTCATTTGGGAAATCCTGCTTTTGGATTTTTCAAATGAATCCCTTATGTGCAGAAGGCTGCTTTGAGGAACAGTCCTAACTAGTGTGTGGAGTCAGCCTGGTACAAGTCGGAGTGCAAAGCAAGCGGCAGGAAATTCCCGGTCTTGGAATTTTTGCCGATTGTTTTGTATGCAGACTTGTGGCTGACGGAACAGTCCTAATCAGTGTGTGGATCAAAACGGTTAGCATCCCTTATATGGAGAGATGCTGTTTTGAGTAGCCGTTCTACTTCCACCCGAAATCACTCAAATCCATCTCTCGTTTCTTTATACCGGAAACAAACGGATTTCCTTTTACAAAGTATCTTAATGGCTTGCTTGCCCAATCCCCCTGGTTTGAAACACCGACTCGGTTCGAGGTTTCGATTACCTTGGGGATTTTTTTACGATTTTGATTGATATCGAGATTACCATCTCCAAAGATCTCAAAATTCATTTTTTTATCGGAGATGCCAAAAGCTTCCATTAATTTACCGGGCCCATTCGTCAAATCAAAACCACTTTTCGATCGATTTTCCAACATGATTTCTTTGCCAATAAACGGCTCAACCGCCCTTATCAGAACTCCTTGGGGAATATCTTTTTGTTGGGCCGCAACATCAAGAAGGTACCTCCCATGGATCGAATAGATGTAAACTGTACCTGGAGGACCATATAGTGGCTCATTAGAAGCAGTTCGCCGTCCTTTAAAAGCATGGGCTGCTGAATCTTTTTGGCCCATGTAGGCTTCGGTTTCAACAATCCAACCGCCAACCACTCCTTTGGGTGAGTTATATGTAAGCAGCATCCCCAACATTTCCTGAGCAACCTTATCTGTTGAGGCACTGGCATAAAATGGATCACTGGTACTCAAATTATCACAGCTTTCAAAAATTATTTAGGAGGAAATTTCAATATGGAATTAAAGCTTGAACGAATCTATGACAAACCGCAGGACTTATCCGGTTACCGGGTATTAGTAGACCGATTATGGCCACGTGGTATTTCAAAAGTTAACGCAAAGCTGGATGAATGGGAAAAAGAGATTGCCCCTTCAAAAGACCTGCGTTCCTGGTTCTCACATGATCCTGCAAAGTTCCCCGACTTTAAGAAAAAGTACATCGATGAACTCAATCATAACGAGCAAACCCAAGCCTTTATCTCATCTTTGGCCGATAAACTCAAAACAGATAACGTCATCCTGCTTTATGGCGCAAAAGATCGTGAACATAATCAAGCTGTCGTTTTAAAGCAGTATCTTGACGATCACTTAGACCAAGCCTGACGAATATTTTCAAGCGTTAATTCACGAGTGCTTTGAAAATTAATATCCGCTTCATGAAGTATTTGAGGATCACCAACGCCAATTGAAACAATCCCGGCAGCATTAATCGATTCAACACCAACGATGCCGTCATCGATACCAATGCAGGCTTCAGGAGGTAAATGAATCATTTCGGCCGCTTTAGCGAAAACGTCAGGAGCTGGCTTGTTATGTTTGATTTGCTTCAAATCAACTATGAGTGGAAAATAATTTTCCAACTTCAACTTTTGGATTTCTTTAGGTGCATTCGCCGAAGCGGACGCGATAATCATTTTGTAATTATTTTGAGTCAATTCATCCAGAAAGGATTGAATGCCCGGTAAAATGTCACTTGGATTCATTTTATCCAGCATTGTTTGATAAATGTCGTTTTTTTGATCAGCCAGTGCTTCTTTTTGCTGACGGGTAAATTGATCTTTTTTCCCAGCTGAATCAAGTATGGCATCCAATGAATCAATTCGGTCACGGCCCTTAATGGCTTCTTCCAAATCAGATGACCACTGAATGCCCAATTGGGCTGCAATTTCTCGCCAAGATTGGCTATGATATGCCCAAGAATCAGTTATAATACCATTTAAATCGAACAATACACCCTTTATTTTTGCAAAATCATCCATTGTTATACGCCCCTTTCACCCAGTCAGGTATCAATCTCTTTATATCATAAAACGAGGGGAAGAAAATAGTCTTTCATCTTCTCACCCTCGTTTTATAATAACAGTTAATCTTATAACCGTGTTATTTAACCGCGTTAAAAATCCAAGTAACACCGTACTTATCAACTACCTGACCGTATTTGTTACCGGACGACTTCTTTTCAAATGTCACAATGACTTTCACTTCTTCAGATTTAGCAACCTGCTTGTAAAGATTTTCCAACGCAGATTCCGCATCCGAATCATGAGCGTCAACCTCCAACATTAAAGAAATCAAAGAAGAAATAACCGGTTTGCCTAAAAAGCTGTCTGCAGCAAAGATTTGCTGATCCAGCACCTTAAAACTTGCCTGCAAAGTTAAATTATCGAGGTTAACGTCAGCATTTAGTGACATTTCCTCAGCCTGCTTTTCAGTTGGTGATTCACGAGTAACGTCTGTTGCACCGAATACTCGCTTATAATATTCGAGCGCATTTTTAGTGTTTTCAAATGTTAAGTATGGAATTAATTTCGTATTAGCCATTAGGTCAGCAACCCTTACTATTAAGATATTATTATTTTCGTAAATTATGTTCAAATTTTAGAATACCGTTAATTACATTAGTTGTCAACGTTAACAAGTCATGCATGCTGTTAAACCAGCTTTCGTCAACGTCAACATGCTATTATTTTACACCGAAAAGAGTAAACTATCACTAAAGTCACTTGGGAGGGATCGTTCAATGGAACTCGCAGTCACAATTTTTATTTTAAACGCATTATATATTTCAATTAACACTTTTAGAACCATGCTGGTTGTTAAAGGCCATCAATTTTTAGCACCTTTAGTAGCGGTTGGTGAAGAATTAATTTACGTTATTGCCTTAGCAATCGCGCTGGATCATATCGATAGTCCGTTAAACGTTGCCTCATATGCCGTTGGATTTGGGGTTGGTATTTACATCGGTATCGTCATCGAGAATAAGATTGCATTGGGATACGTTAATTTTCAGGTGACGGTTCAAATTGATCCGGAGAATCCGGTCCATGCACACAATGAAGAACTTGCCGAAAAGCTTCGCAACTTGGGATATGGGGTTACTGTCAGCCGCGCTGAAGGCCGCTCCGGTGCCCGCTTAGTCCTTAGTATCCTGGCACCACGAAAGGCTGATCGTCGTCTCATGGAACAAATCAAAGAAATTTCACCTGACGCGTTCATCATGGTTCAAGAACCGGTTCAATTATCCGGGGGGTTCTGGAGTAAAGAAGTTGATCGTCGATATCATGGTGCAAATAATCACTGATCTTTATGATCATCAAACAGCCCAAGCTGCTTTAGGCTTTCTTCAACATCGTGAACCGATTTTTCAACTTCGGATGATAATTTTTCCGGAGCCTGTTTCTCAGGATTAATACTCTTCGAATCCAATCTAATTTTCCGCTTCTTGCTTTCAATATGATGTGAAGGCTTTGGAGCGGTTTTTTGATCCTTAGGATGTGTAACTTTAAGTTTTGGCAGGGCGACTTTATCAGTCGATCGTGTTTCTTTAGGTGCCATTTCATCCATAGTTTGATTGAGTAAATGGTCAACAAAGACATTGCCTTCATTACTGGCATGCCCTTTTGTCCAGTGATAGCGAATGTTGGAAAACCGTTGAAGAAGTGCATCGATCTGCTGCCACAATTCTTTATTCAGCAGCGGACCGCCACTTCGTTTCCAACCACGACGCCGCCAGCCAGAAAGCCACCCCTTTGTGACTGCATCCAACACATATTTAGAATCAGAAACAATGCTAACCGGCTGCTCTTCTAATTGATGATCTGCCAAGTAGGTCAAGGCTTTCAGTAGTCCCATGATTTCCATACGGTTGTTGGTCGCACCATATTCACCACCCGTATCGGAAACTTCCTGCTTGGGGTTTGCGATTAATATAAGATAAGCCCATGCTGCCTTGTCTCCCTGCTTAACGTGCTCACCCGAGCGGTTGCCATGACTTCTAGATCCACCATCCGTATAGACAATAATGTCATCACCAAAACTCAATTCAATCGGTCGATTTACAGCGACAGAGCTTTTTGACTGACGTTTCGAACTATTTTGATGGCCTTGAATGCTTTGTTTGCCAGTTAAAAAGCCCTCTGCTTCCGACTTTGACTTAAAACTTTTATATTCAGCGCCCGAGAAACCGGAAACCTGTTTGCTTGTTTCATCCCAAGTTGTAAAGATGCCGGTCTGACGGCCCTTTCTAACAGCGTAATATTTCATTTTCTCACCTCTAAATTTCATAAATTTTCAGAAAAAAATACTTATAATATTTCTATCTACTTTTCAATTAGATAAATCTATGCGAAAATAGTAAGTAAAGGGGGCAAAGACCATATGACCCGTACCAAAGCCACATTAATTACGGTCGAAGAAGCAAAGGCACTTCTTAAAGACCGCTCAGATCAAATCAATGAACGTTTCCCTAGACTTAAAAAACAAGGGAAATACATTCTGCCCGATTATCGACTCACGAGAAAACGGGAAGCCTTTAAAATCCGGAAGCATACTTTTTTGCAACGACACCCACGCTCTTATGTTGCTTTTGACTCAGAAAATGGACAAACGTTGTGGATGCATAATTTTCCAAGCTTAACCGAAGCAATTTTCTGGTTAGACACCGGCCTTAAACCAACCGATACGGATACCAGTACATCGTATAAGCAGTGGAAAACCCAGCATGAAGACGATATTAACGTCTTAAAAGAAATTCTCCGTAAACGTTCGCAGGAAAGAAAAGCGGCTGCAGCTAAGAGAAAAGAAGCAAAAAAGGTTAAAAAATAAGTGTGTGAATCAAAGCGGCTAGTACCCGGAATATAAGGCGTCGGTTGGGAAAATCCCGTTCTTGGATTTTTCAAACTGATCCCTTATATGGAGTGGTACTGCTTTGAGGAACAGTCCTAATAAGTGTGTGAATCAAGGCGGTTAGTCTTCGGAGCATAAAGCGTTCATTTGGGGAATCCTGTTTTTGGATTCTTCAAATGAATCCTTTAGGTGCAGAAGACTGCCTTGAGAAGCAGTCCTAATAAGTGTGTGAATCAAAGCGGCTAGTACCCGGAATTTAAGCCAATCGATCTTATTTATAGCATCACTTTACCACTAATCAACCATTAACCACACTAAGCTTAACCCTGAAAGCAATGATTGTTTTCAAGATCAAGCTTAGTGTGCTTTTTATTTAGGCTTTTTATTTAGGCTTTTTATTTAGTCTTTTCTAGAAGCAAGCCTAAATCTTCAAATGATTATGAACCTGCTTTGGTTCTGTCTGTACCAAAATATCACCATGATGAATCGAATATAGAATCTCGGAACGCTCATTCAATGCATTATAAAAATTATCGTTATTCATAATAATACAATTAGCAGGCTTGCCTTCCTCAATGCCATAATGATCTGTGATATGCATTGCTTTTGCTGCATTGGTTGTGACAAACCGGTATGAATTCAAAATATCGTTATAACCCATTAAATGTCCCACGTGGATTCCCATCTCAACGGGATCAAGCATATTACCATTGCCCATTGGATACCAGGGATCCTTAAGATCATCTTCACCAAAAGCAACGTTAATGCCATCCTGAGATAATTCTTTAACCCGAGTCATTCCCCGGCGCTTTGGATAACTATCAAAACGACCACCCAGATTTGTATTGACCAGTGGATTCGCAATAAAGTTAATGTGAGACATTTTTAACAATCTAAATAGTTTATAAGTGTAAGCGTCATTGTATGAGCCCATGGCCGTTGTATGACTGGCGGTTACCTTGTCACCCATACCGGACTCCAAGGCCAAAGTTGCCAGAGTTTCAAGGCTTCGTGACTGAGGGTCGTCAATTTCATCACAATGAACATCAACCAATTTGTTTTTGGTTTCCGCTAATTTCATCAAAAATTTCAGCGATTTTACAGCATATTCACGAGTAAACTCAAAATGAGGAATCCCGCCAATGGCATCCGCACCCAGTTCAGCAGCTTCGGTCATTAATTCCTCACCGTGCGGAAATGATAAAATCCCCTCTTGCGGAAAGGCAACCAGTTGCAATTCCACCTGGTCCTTCAATTCTTCCCGAACTTCAATCAAAGCTTTTAAAGCGGTTAAATTTGGATCAGTAACATCCACGTGACTACGGACAAACTGAATCCCATTGGCGACCTGAATTTGAATGGCCTTTTTAGCACGCTGCTTAACATCAGCAATCGACAGCGTCTTTTTACGTTCACTCCAAATACGAATACCATCAAATAACGTACCGGTTTGATTCCACTCCGGATCACCGGCAGTTTGCGTTGCGTCTAAATGGACGTGTGGATCAACAAACGGTGGCAGTAACAGTTTATCGCTGGCATCAATCACCCGTTCTCCTTCACTTGCCTGAATTGATGGCGCAATTTTTACAAATTTCCCATCTTCAATTTTAACATCGCTGGTTGCTTGAGCATTTTGTATATGAACTTTTTTTATTAACATTTTTCCATTCCTCAACTTAGCATGTATTTACTCATATTATAGCCTATTTAGGCTATAAATAAGAAGGTTTCCGAAAAATGTGCGATAATGTGAATAGTCATACATAGATCATATATCAAGAAATATTTTTGAAGGGAAGTATCACATTGAGTTGGAGGGGAAGGCTTTCTTTACCGCAAATCTTAACACTGGGCTTTTTAACGATCATCTTAGTTGGAACCGTCCTGCTTTCGTTACCCGTTTCAAGTAAAGATGGCACAGCAACCAGTTACATCAATGCTTTTTTTACCGCAACATCTGCCACCTGTGTTACGGGAATGACGGTTGTGAATACTGCACTTCATTGGAGTATTTTTGGTAAAATCGTGATTTTGATTTTGGTTGAAATCGGTGGTTTGGGATTTATGACCTTTGCCGTTCTAATGTTCATTTTTATGCGGCGAAAAGTTGATCTGACAACCCAGCTGCTGACACAGCAGTCGTTAAACCTGGAAACTTTTGCCAATACCAGAAGTGTTGTCTTTTTAGTGGTTCGACTTTCGCTGGCCATTCAGCTTTTAGGCGCCATTTTATTATTTGTTGATTTTTATCCGCGTTATGGATTGAAACGCGGACTTGGTTACAGCATTTTCCACTCAATCAGTGCATTCTGTAACGCCGGCTTTGACCTGTTCGATAACAGTCTGGTCAGATTTCAAAACGATCCTTACATCCTATTTGTTTTAACCTGCTTGATCATTTCCGGATCATTGGGCTTTTTGGTTTGGAAAGACATTTTGCTTTACCACAAGGATCACTTCTTGAGTCTTCATACTAAACTGGCATTAACCACTTATTTGGGATTAATTGTGATTAGTTTTGCGGTTTATTTACTCACGGAAGGAAACTTCGGTGAAAATACCCACTTAAATGTGTTTCAGCGTTTAATGAATACCTATTTTATGTCTGTGACACCGCGAACAGCAGGTTTTTACACTTATCCATACACCAAGATTTCCATGGGCGGTATGTTCTTTACAATGATCTTAATGCTCATTGGTGGTACGCCGGGGTCAACTGCCGGGGGTATTAAAACAACTACTGTCGGCATTCTTTTAATTCGAGTCTGGGCAACTTTGCGGGGAAAACGGGACGCAACCTTTATGGGACGCCGATTCACAAATGACAACATCTCACGTTCGCTAACGTTGGTCTTCCTGGTTTTTGTTGTCCTCTCCATCGCAACGCTTGTCTTGACCATCACCGAAACCGTGCCAAAACATTTCGGAATTGAATACATTATCTTTGACGTCGTTTCGGCATTTGGTACCACCGGCTTAACACTTGGATTAACCCCTCACCTGACCATTATCGGCAAATTAATCTTCGCTGTTTTAATGTTTATGGGAAGAGTCGGTGTCTTCACGGTTATGTACTCGTTACTCACATCCAAACGTCCGGAAGACGCATTCAGATATCCAAAAGAAAATGTGATGATTGGTTAATTTTGATTACAATATCCAGTCGTTCGAAAGGATTTTAATCATGAAAAGTAATTACGCTGTGATTGGCCTGGGCCTTTTCGGTAGCAGCATTGTCAATACACTACTCGAAAACCATCAAGAAGTCCTGGTCATTGATAAGAAGGAAGAGAGTGTTGATAAGTTCCGAGACGTTGCTACAGAGGCGGTCGTTGCCGATACGCAAAATGAACTGGCACTCCGCCAACTCGGAATCGGAAACTTTGACAATGTTTTTGTGGCCATCGGAACCGACCTTGAGGCCAGTATTATGACCACATTGATTTGTAAAGATCTTGGGGTGAAACATTTAGTCTGTAAAGCAGAGAATGCCCGTCATGCTCAAGTATTGGAGAAGCTGGGTGCAGACGAAATTATCCAACCTGAACGCGATATGGGTGAACGGATTGCCCTTCACGTGATGGAGCCAAAGATTCTCAACGATTTAAAACTAAAGGGTGAATTAGCGGTTGTCGAGTTTGAATTAACCAATGCCAAATTCTTTAATCAATCTCTAAAAGAATTGAACCTAACCAACCGTTACAAGGTTTCCGTCATTGCCATTTCGCATGCAGACGAAGAAGGTGCCGCCATTCCTAACCAGTCAACCGTTGTGGAACAGGGAGATGTCGTGACCGTTATTGGGACACGAAAAGATGTCCAAAAATTTGAAGATATCGCTACCAAATAAGCGAATACAAAGGAGGCCGACAAAGATAATTTTGCCGGCCTTTTTACTAACTCATTTATTTCCCAACCACTATAACCACTAATAGAATAGCCGCTGAAAGTAAAATTGTCTGTCCCTGAAAATACTGAGCCAAATAGCCACTCAACAGTGCACCGATAAAGAAGGATCCGATAATCGTCACAATATCGCCGGCTTTTCGAAGCGCTTTTTTATCGCCCTGAGCAACAAAATCCAAAACATTTTCCGACAGTGTTCGGACGTTTCCGGTCATCATGAGCGATGTGAACGGACCATTCTTCATAGTCCGAAATTCCTGGAGCTGAGCTGCTGCTGCCATCGCTAGTAATCCAGTTGTCAACAGAATCGAAACCCGGCCCGCCAGGAAACTGACCAGGACAAAGAGAATAATTTCGTATGAGAGTGTAACCACTTTTCTCCTAAGTGCCAGCTCGCTGGGATAATGATATTGAATGACCCGAATAATAGCAACACCAACCGCAAACATGATCAAAGAGACAATTCCCTGGGTTATTTCGCCATAGTCTCCCTGCCCAACGCGTAGGCCGGTTAAGATCAGGTTTCCCGTTTGAAGCCCGGCAAACACACCGCCATCTTCTAAATACGTATAAGCATCCAGCGCACCGGCCGCCATCGCCAGCAAAGCGCCGCTCAGTAAACGTTCGTATACACCAATTTCTTTTTCTGCCATCCCTCTTACCTCACGTTCTAAATATTGATACCTTGATATCATAAGAATTTGTTTGAGAGATTGCAATTACTTTAGTCCAAAAAATAAAAGCGCCGGGAATAACTTTTCAGTTTATCCCGGTGCTTTTGTTGCATTACTTAGCAGGCTTTTGCTTCAAGAAGTGTTGAAGATCTGCTAATGCTTTGTTCCGCTTGATATCTTTCTTGCGGCTGATTGGTCGACGGCCTTGAACGCCGTTTGGATGACAAATACGCATAGTAAAACTCTCCTTAATATTTTTTCCAAATTATAAAATTCCAATAGACTAAATTATTATAATACAAATGACCGTTTAAACGCAAATCAATTATCAGATTTTCCCGATTGTTCAGCATTTGTGGTATCTTTGAAGTAACAAATAAGGATTTGAGATAGGGTGATTATTTTGGCAAATGAATTTCCACAAGCACTAACAATTGCGGGTTCGGACAGTGACGGCAGTGCCGGAATGCAGGCAGATTTGCATACATTCTTCAGACGTCATGTATATGGAACGTCTGTCTTAACGGCCTGTGTTGCCGGTAATAGTTATGGCATCCACGATTCAGTGAATTTACCAACAACGTTTATTGATCAGGAATTTAAAGACCTCGCCGACGATTATCATATTCGAGCAAGTAAAACCGGCATGCTCTCCGATTCCGACTTGATTCGAACGGTCATCAAAAATTATAAAAAATACGATTTTGGTCCTCTGGTGGTTGACCCGGTAATCACAACCAAACATGGTAACATGTTGTTGGAACAAAGTGCCTACCAAACACTTCGAGACGAATTGATTCCAATGGCAACAGTCATTACACCCAATTTTTTTGAAGCTCAGAAATTAGCTGAAATGGACATTGAAACAAGTGTTGATATGGAAACCGCTGCCCGTAAATTAAAAGCACTGGGCGCAAAAAATATTGTTTTAAAGGGTAGTCACCACGATCCCAATCAAACCAAAGTGTCTGATTATATTTTGCTTGAATCAGGCAAAAGTTTTTGGCTAACCGGCGATTTCTTTGATACCGATCGTAAAAACGGTACCGGTGACAGCCTTTCAGCTTGTATCGCTGCTGAGCTGGCAAAGGGCAATTCCGTTGAAGATGCCTGCCGGGTGGCTAAAAAGTTTGTCGATGCAGCTATTAAAAGCGAGATTCAAGTCGGTCACAAATTTGGTCCGATTAACCATTGGGCACCGGCGGACGAACTGTAATCATTTAAATGACTTATACTAAAACGAAAGAACATTTTTTGGAGGCTTGCCATTTTGTCAAAACGATCAATTAACTTATTGTTTTCCATCTTACTTTTTTGCAGTGCGGCTGCTTATACAATGACGTCACCGGCAACTGCCAACGCAAAGTCATCCTACAAGATAGTTAAGATCAAGACTTACTCAACCCGAGTGCCTTTTTACGTTAAAGGATCGGGAAACGTCTATATGTGGAATGCAAGCCACTCCAAAAAAATTTTAAATTTAAAGAACCATCCACGTTCTCAATGGTATCGTGCAAAAAGTGTCATTCTAAAGCACGGATCTTCTAACCGGGTATACTACAAATTAGTGTTAGGCGGCCATTACAAGTTTTGGCAGGGCTACGTACGCCGCAGTCAATTAGCCAAGGGATACGGCCCAAATTATAGTGGCCACGCACGAGTTGGCTACTACAAGCTCACACGAGCCCTTCAGTTAACCGGTCGGACTTATCATAACAAAGTCGTTTCGGGTTCTTTGCCCAAGGGTACCATCATCAGAGCTGCAACTTACGTCAGCAAGCAAAAAACATGGCTTAACATTTCATTGGATGGTTTAAGCCATCAAACCCGGTCAAAACTGAATTTTATGCTTTATATAACTTCCGATCTGCTCTATGCCAACAAAGATTTAAATCCACAGGCGCCAAACTACCTGACGCCTGTTTCGGAACCCGCATACATTATCCCTGCACCTCAGCGGGATAATGATGCCAAAACCTCTCCAAATTGGCGAACCGACCTTTATCCCGGTAAAACTTCCGAGTATTGGGATCAGGTGCTTCCCATTCTCCGATTAACGACTGACGGTTACGTTGAATACTACGCGCATCCAACGTTTCAAAATTCATATCTTTCCAGTAACGATAATCCAACAGCCTCTGAAAAGATTACCCATTACGAAACATCGGGAAACCAGACCACAATTTACTATGCAAATCACTTAGATGGTTTTAATGATCAAAAAACCGGCAGTAACACCGATCAGCAATATAAACTTACGATTGAAAATCAAAAAAAGGTTGTCACTGTTAACAAACGGGATGCTAACGGCACCATCTTCTCAACGACGTCATATGGTCAATTTCTGATAGGCGGCCGGCCATTCCACAGCTTGGATTATACAGACGATTAACCGAGTATTACTCGTTATCAATCATCATTTACAAACGGGTTTGATTAACAGAAAAGTGTTCCACAATTGTTAGGCGAACAAGCCTACTAATCGTGGAACACTTTTTTATAGCGGTTTCTTCATTTAACCGGCTTAACCGCCTAAACTGCCGGCGCTTGTATAATATTTTCGATTACCTAATTTATAGGCACTATACACAAATGTTTCTCCGTCAGAATCAGCTGGGCTGTACTTAACATCTCTCTTTAAATTAATTTCCGTTAAGCGATATTTTTGCTGACCGGATTGATGAACCTTCTTATCCAATAAGCCTTTAATATGATGGCGGTAATAAAAATATTTTTTATTGCCAACTATACTGATTTTATTAATTTTGGCATAGGAAGTCGGCTTGGATACAAAGTGATCATTCTTGTAATCCCGGGCATAATATTCCAGATAACCGTCAGTCGTTGCAACAACACGATCTCCTTTACCAAAGTGATAAGAACGACTTAAAATACCATAATCCTCTTCCATGCTCAGATTATCGTTTACAAGTAGGCCCTTCGGCATCGAAACCTGTGTGAGATAATCTCCTTCGGGTTTTAGCGCGCTTCTCGTCCAATTACCGCCCGGATGTGGCTTAGGCCACGTCTGCCTCGCCTTATAACTTAGCAGTTTGAAATTAATTTGGGCCATACTTTTTCCAGCATCGGATTTTGGAAGAACGTTTTGGACTTCTGTATACTTCATCGCTTTCACAACGGTACCCTTTTTAATCGTGACAGGTTGATTTGTCCCGTACATCTTTATCTGAAATGTCTGATTGGCCTTGTAAAATTGATACGTTGCGCCCTGACTGCCATCGGCTTTGACGACTGTGACAAAAACCATACTGAATAACAATACAATGGCACTTTCAACTAGAAATTCTTTTAATTTACTCATTTCTCTCATCCCTTCCTGCGCCACTCAAATCCGAGGTTGTTCTTCAACTTAATAAGTTCCAGGGAGGTGCCCGCCGCAACTACCTAAATGCCGGTTTATCAGGCATTCCCATCATACTTTCTACTTACGGTTGCGCAACACCGACTAGATTAGTGCGACCTTGCAACTAGCTAAATCTTGTCATACTGGCAACTTTCCCCCAGAATAGGTTTAACTATTAAAGGAGTGATGACAATGCTTCAGTTCTCGAAACAACTTAAAAAATATAGGGCAGCTAATAATCTGTCTCAAGACGACTTGGCCAAAAAGTTATTTGTTTCCAGACAGGCAATCTCAAAGTGGGAACAGGGAGACGCAACTCCCGATCTCAATAATCTTGTTAAGTTAGCAGAAATCTTTAATATCAGCTTGGACACGCTGGTGCTTGGCGCTTCGGAAACCAAATCAACGGTTGATCAAAACCAATATACTTTTGATCCTACGTCAGGTCTTTATAAGCGCCGCTATGGCCAAATGAATTTTTGGGATTTTCTAGCCCGATTTTGGTGGTTAATTTTTCCGATAGGCGGCTTCATAATGGCAATCATTGAAACACTTACCCCGTAGTCCTACCATTTATCCGGGCTCCAAATTCGTCCGTCAATTTCCTGCTGCCCCTGATCAATTCGTTTGGTTTGTTCAATAATCAAATCCTGAGCCGCTTTCAAAATTGATCGATTAATGAAAGACTGTTCATTCTCTGCTATCTCGGCAAGCTGTTGAACCGCCCAATCCTGCGTATCACCCATTACTATTCCTCCTGATCCCGAATCATTTTTATGTTTAACTTCAAATCATCAATTTGATCCTGACGACTATCAATCGAATCAATAATTAAATCAAGCAACTCCCTTTGTTGTGCGGTTTTCCCGGCCTCTAGTTGTTTAAGACGAGTGATCAGCCACTTCTCACGTTTTTCAAGGCTTAATGGCATTGGCGCGCTCAAATATTGAAGATAGCCAACCAATAATTCTTGCTTCTTTAAAACGTCCAGATAGCCGAATTGATCGATTATAAATGATTTCAAGTAAACCATCCCCGCCTTATTGGCAAATGCCTCAAACGGCTTCATAAGCTCGGAAATCGTGAATCGTTCCCGACCCCCGGCCTGAAAATCCGCCAGTGAATCGCCCAGCGTGATCACGAGACCCAATTCCTTATTTTTAAGCCAGTGTTTTGCGACAATAAACTTTCTGGTAAACACGTCATCCATGTATTGTTTTAAGCTCGCTGGTGACGTGTACCAATACATCGGAAATTGAAAAATAATCCGGTCAAATGCCCGCAATCGTTTTTGTTCATCGACAATGTTTATTTGGGTTGCGGAATACAAGTCATCAATAGAGCGCCATGTGACATTATCCAAATAATCAGCACTGGTTTTCAAAAAAGTCTGGGTAGCGGATGCTGTAGCTTTTGGATGTGAAACTAAAACCAACGTTTTCATTGTGATCACCTTACTTTCCATTCGTATTGTTACCTGCTATTGTATGCTATATCAGTAGGACTAACAAAGGGGATTTTAAAATGGCAACTTATACAATTCACACAACTTACCGTAACATTGGTGCACAGACGATGAATCAAGCTGGCGATCATCAATTTATCGCGGATGAACCCACTATTTTCCGCGGTACGGATGCTGGCCCAAATCCGGTTCAATATTTATTAGGAGCCGTTGGTGCCTGTCTTGGTGCCAGTGCTGCTTCACTGGTCAATAGACCGAAATCAACCATTAAAATCAAAAAATTCGATGTTCTTGTGACTGGTGAAACCGAACGATTTGCGGATAAATCATCCCGGGTTTCAAAAATTAACGTTAAATTAACTTGCGAAACGAACCTGAATCAGGAAGAAAATCGAAAATTCATCGAAGATACCATCCATTTATGCACGGTTCATAACACATTAAAAGATGCAGTCGAGTTTACATTTGATATCAATTAAGAAAAAGTTAACAGTAAGATTACAAAAAGTGTTAGCACTCACAGATGTGAAGTGCTAATTTTTTATTTTATTTTTTGGTATATGTGTTAAGATCGCCTATATGTAGGCGTTCTCTATCAAAAATTAATCAAGCAAATTCTTGTACTGATAACAATTTCATGATATTATATAGTTGTTCGTAAGGGGAACAGATATTCTTATAGACGAACAGCTCAATTAGAAAACTAAATAGTAAATAATCGGAGGCATGCATATGAATAACGATATTTTTGATGACATTTTTAACGACCCGTTCTTCAAGCAACAATTACCAAATATGTCGGGTCAACAACAAATGCGACAGCAACCCGTTCAAGTGCAGGAACGCAGACCTCAAAATAAAACGACCTTATTAGACCAATATGGAACCGACCTAACCAAAATGGCTAAAGATGGCAAGCTTGACCCCGTCATTGGTCGGGATAAAGAAATTGAACAAATGGAAGAAGTTTTGAGCAGACGAACCAAGAATAATCCAGTATTAATCGGTGAAGCCGGCGTCGGCAAAACAGCTGTCGTTGAGGGTCTCGCTCAAAAGATTGTTGATGGTGACGTTTCCGAGAAACTGCTTAACAAGCGGATTATCTCTGTAGATGTTGTTTCACTGGTTCAGGGAACCGGCATTCGTGGCCAATTTGAGGAACGAATGAAAAAGTTGATTGATGAAGTTTCAAAGAATAAAGATGTGATCCTGTTTATTGATGAAATTCATCAAATCATCGGTGCCGGATCAACCGGTGAAGGCGATAAAATGGATGCCGGAAACATTCTGAAACCTAAATTGGCACGTGGCGACTTTCAACTCATCGGTGCGACCACCAGTAACGAATATCGTGATATTGAAAAAGACCAGGCACTTGCCCGTCGATTCCAGCCAATCATGGTTAACGAACCAAGCGAACAAGATACACTGACAATCATTAAGGGACTAAAGCCAAAGTATGAAAGATTCCATCACGTTCGTTATACCGACGACGCCCTAAAAGCCGCTGTGTCATTCAGTAACCGTTACATTCAGGATCGAATGAATCCGGATAAGGCGATCGATTTAATCGATCAAGCCGGTGCTAAAGTTGCGATGGGCTCATCAATTACAAAGGACAAGTCAACTTTGCAGCAAGAGGCTGAAAAGCTTGAAAAGTCCAAAAAGGATGCTTCATCTAATGAAGAATACGAAAAAGCTGCCGGGCTTCGCGATAAGCTCGACAAAGTAGAAGCTCAAATCAAAGCCATTGATAATGGCACTAAAGTAGAAGTACCCGAAGTTACTGCAGACGTTATTAAAAAAGTTGTTGAACGTATTACAGGCGTCCCTGTTACTGACGTTAATAAAAACCAGGTCAGTCAACTCAACAGTCTGAACAAAGATCTCAAAAAAGAGGTTATCGGTCAGAACAAAGCAATTGATGCAATCTCGGCAGCCATCAAACGTAGCCGGGTTGGCTTTACAGAGGGCAATCGGCCAATCGGCAGTTTCCTGTTTGTTGGCCCTACCGGAGTTGGTAAGACTCAAACGGCAAAGGCGCTTGCCAAAGAACTATTTGGAACAACCAAAGCCATGTTTCGTTATGACATGTCTGAATATATGGATAAGATTAGTGCTTCCAAACTAATCGGTTCGGCTCCCGGCTATGTGGGTTATGAGGAAGGCGGTCGATTAACGGAACAAGTCCGTCGTCATCCTTATAGTTTGATCCTGCTCGACGAAATCGAGAAGGCCCATCCCGATGTTCTGAACCTGTTACTGCAAATCTTGGATGATGGCCGCCTATCCGATGCACAGGGCCGAACCGTTGACTTCAGCAACACAGTCATCATCATGACCAGTAATGCCGGTCAAGAAAATAGCAGTGATAAAAAGGATGTCATTGATCGCTTGAAGCCTTACTTCAAGCTTGAGTTTTTGAATCGAATTGATGATATTATTCAATTCAATTCATTAACAAAGGCTGATTTGCTTCAAATTCTTGATCTCATGCTCAATGACTTGGATCAATTGGTAAACAAATCACGTGGTATCCACTTCACCATAACGGATGATGCTAAGAACCAACTGGTTAATATGGGATACAGCAAGGAACTTGGTGCACGTCCAATGCACAGAGTTATCACTAAGGAAATTACCGATAAATTAACTAATAGTTTCCTGGCTCACCCAGAAGAGAAAAACTTTACGGTCAACGCAAAAGATAATCAAATCGAGGTCACCCCTACTACCGGTAAAGAAGCAACGATCAGTAAGTAATGTTTCCGGTCGAAATCCAAGTTAATCCGTTGACATATACCAGCGATATTGGTATATTATAGTCAATGTGTTTCAGGAGTCGATTTTCAAAGGTACTTGTTTTATAGTTTTATGAAATAACTTCCTTGGAATCAGTTCAACTAGATACATTAAAATTTATGATGCGCAAAAAGCGCAAGGAGGTTTCATATATTATGAAACAAGGTACTGTTAAATGGTTCAACGCTGATAAAGGTTATGGCTTCATTACTACTGACGATGGTGACGTATTTGTTCACTTCTCAGCTATCAACAAAGACGGCTTCAAGTCATTAGACGAAGGCCAACATGTAACCCTTGACGTTGAAGACAGCGACCGTGGCCCACAAGCTGCCAACGTTACTGTTGTTGACGACTAATTAAAAAATTAAAAAGTTTTTTAAAAACCGACGAGAGATCGTCGGTTTTTTTGTGCTTACAGACACAAGCCCTGCATTAACTAACTCCTCCCGTTAACCATATACCCCTAAAATAATTAATCGTGTTCATTTAATACAAAACGCGGTATACTAAATTTGGATATTATATAAAGGGGTATATTAGTTATGGAAATAAATAGGTCAACTGCTTGCAGAAAGGTCATTTTAATAACGAGCTTTCTGGCTACTTTGATATTAGGCTTTCTGGTCGTTACCGATCATACATATGCTGATGTTCAGTCACAAACAACATGCAGCGAAACAACGTCTCAATCCTCATCCTCGGAGCAAACAATTGTCTTTAAGGAATCGGCTTCCAACAGCGATAATGTCGACTCATCAACTGACACGACGCTCAATAACACTTCGGATAGTCAAAGCAATAATCAAAATGCTACCACGTCAAATCAATCGTCCACAAGTGGTGCAACCACTCCTGCACCTTCGGAAAACACGGCCGATACCAGTCAGCCAACGTCTTCAGTAAATGGTTCAAGCACACCAGAATCGACATCTTCTTCATCAGAAAGCGCCAATGCAAGTTCTTCAACTAATGAATCGCAAGTTAACAATCCATCATCACAAGACGTGACCGGTACTGCATCATCGAAAGATCAAGGTCAAACCAACACCGATTCTACAAGTAATGATGTTGATTCAACAACTGGTTCAAGTCCTGTAACGGATCAATCCTCAAGTACCGACAACACAACGACCGGAGGAACCGATAAGGATCAGATCACCGTTACGGGTACCAATAGTTCAACTGATCCCGCAATCAAACAGTCCAGTTCCAATCCCTTACTCAATTGGTTGACAAATATGACCAGTGCCGGAGCTGCTGCCTTGATTTATCCATTTATCACTTCCCGCCAAGGGTCTCATTTATTATCAGAATTTCGAACATTATTATCCCCTACCCGCTACAACATTGATCAAACCTGGTCGGATTTGGATCAAAAATATAATCCTGACTATACAAAGCAATTCTACACTGATGCCCAGAACTGGTATGATAATGAGGTTAAAAAAGAAACGTTAACGGTTCCGTTTGCGGACGGCAGCGGAAATGCCTCGGCAACTTATATCGCTCATCCGGGTTCAAGCAAAACAATTATTTATGGTCAGGGTTGGACAACCGAGCCCGAGTGGATGGGATACATTTCGAAAATTTTCTATGACATGGGTTATAACGTTCTAATGCCTTATACCCGCGGGCAAAACAGCAGTGATGGCGAGTTCCTGACATTTGGATACAAAGATAAGGCAGATTGGATTAACTGGATCAATAAAATCGACCAACTAAACGGTCCCAACAGCGAAGTGGTCCTTTATGGCCAGTCACTTGGTGCCGATGACGCTTTGGAAGCCGGTGCACAAAAGAATCTACCATCATCAGTTAAAGCCGTCATTGCCGACTGTGGCTACTCAACGATCCCATCTCTTCTTTATTCGCTTTATACAGGGGCAGCCAACAAACTAAACGGCTATACGTCAAAAATCGGCTGGAACCTCAATGGATCGATCCCACTAGTGCCGTATGATCAATTTCTAAACAATCTTAATAACGTTAACCATCTTTTCCAAGGCTTCAACTTGGATGATGCCTCAGGATTGACAGCCGTTCAAAATTCAACACTGCCAACGTTATTTATTGCGACGGCCGATGACACCTTCATTCCGGATTCGGAAACCAAAGCTTTGTATAATGCCAGCATTTCTAAGGATAAGCAGCTATGGATCCTGGATGGCAATGTTGGTGGCCATGCCTCTGCCAATAATGCAGTGCTCGCCTACACCCAGCACATTCAAGATTTTCTTAACGCTGTTGATAATGGGCAAACCAGTTCAACAACTTCTACAAATCAACTAACGGTTGACGACAATCAAGCAGTCGCCGCTTAAAACCGTTTATATATCATGATGATTAAAAAGATCGACTTCCATTTTCGGAAGTCGATCTTTTATTATTGCAATTCCCTTAATAGTCGAACGACGCTCTCCTGATAACCAATACCGAACTTACCTAAGTGAAGCATTAAATAATAAAGTTGGTAGAATGGCAGTCGATTTTGATACCCTTCATCTAAAGGATATTCATCTTGATAGCCTTGATAAAACTCGGGGTCAAAACCGGCAAACACTTGACTGACACCAATATCAAACTCGCGATCTCCGTAGAAAACTGCCGGATCAATAATAACGGGCTGCCCATTTTCATCAAACATAAAGTTGCCCGACCAAAAGTCACCATGCAGTAAGGATGGTTTAGAATCATGAGTTCGCATTAACTGTTTAAACCTAACCAGACACTTTTGATACATTGCTTCCATACTTCCCGTCCACAAATGCCTCTTGAGAATAATCTTTTTCCGATATTCCAACCGCTCGTTAATAAAGAATGACGGCCAGTCCGGGTACCATGTACCACCATGATCAGACTTACCCTCGGGATCGTCGAGATTAAAGCCAAATTGCCCGTTAGCACTCGTTCTTTTATGCATTTGAGCAATTACCCGTCCTAAGGCATATTGGTCGCCAAATGACTGAGAATCAATATAGTTAAGAAGTAAATAGGCATTGCTTTCCCAAGTACCGTTTGCTAAGACACTTGGAACCATGGCTGTTTTTGTCAGCAACTTCAAGCCAACAATCTCTTGCTTATAAAAGTCTTTTGTATCGCTGGGATGCAGAAGCAGAAAATACTTTTTACCATTTTGACCGACTAGCTTATAAGCTGAATTAACATCGCCACCACCAACTGGCTGAGTGCTGATAATCGGTCCGATCGGTAATGTCGCCAAAAGTGCTTTATCCAATATATGTGTCCCCTTTCCAATTCTCATTCTTTGATGTCAATCCTAGAACCAACTTCGGGAATTTGTCAAAGGGATCAAAATAAAACTATGTTAGTTAAAAAACTATGCTTTGGCTTGAACTGTGGCTTGCTTTGCTGCCTGCTTCTTATCCTCGTCCAAAACCGATTGAATATAGCCATCAACATCGAATGTCCCAGAGAATTCAGCTAGATGAACCAAATTTCTCAAGAAGTCATGAGTCTTGGCTTCATAATGATACTTCAATCCCAAATCATAAATATAACCGTTGATGTAATCAACTTCGGTCTGCCGATTCTTGGAGATATCTTGGTACATAGATGGGAAATGCAATGGATTTGAGACACGACTGACGTATGAAACAGTCTGCCACTCTTCTTCACGGGTATTTAGCAAGGTAATGCCCGCTCGTTCACAAACATCAAATGCCTCATCAATTAATTGAACACCCAATTTCTTGGCCACTGGCGATTGAATATATTCACCCATGCGGATTTTAAACATGGTGCAAAGCGTATTAATAACCGAGTTGAAAATAACCTTAGCCATTAGTGTTCCCAAGAAGTTTGTTGTCAAATTAGGGTTTAAGCCTGCTTGCGTAAACTCATCAACGATTTGATGTGTCATTTGATCCGGCTTTTCGGTTTCATTGGCAACATTCATTGAACCGGCGCCTTTAGGACCGATAAAATCAACATCACCCGCCTTATTCAAAACCGTTCCGATTAAAGCAGTGCCGCCAAGAACACGCTCTTTAGGAAAATATTGATTTAGTTTTTCAATATGTCCCATACCGTTCATACAAGTCACGACGTATTGTTTATCGTTAAAGAAACGGGCACTTCGTTTCAAGAAGTCGTCTAATTGATACTGTTTCGTAAAGACAATCAAGACATCCGGATCACCCTTGTATTCTTCGGGATAATAAACATTTACCGGTACCAAATGCCGGTTCTGACCATCTCGGGAAACGTAGACCCCTTTTTGCTGACGAATTTTCTCAACCTGGTCCTCCCAAGTATCAACAAAATCAACATCGAATCCTGCTTCCTGAAGCAAAACACCATAACGCAACCCCATTGCACCTGCACCTAAAACTGTATATTTCATATTTATAACTCCCTTTCATGTCATCGCTATGTAACAACTATTCAATCGTCAACGAGTCAACCAAATAAAAAGTCGCCCTTCTGTCACTAAGACAAAAGGACGACAATTGGCCGCGGTACCACCTTCATAGATACGCTGTTCGTATCCACTCGTTGACATGCTTTAACGGACAAGTCCGAAACCGGCTAACTGCTAAAAACAGCTCACCAATCTAGTTAAAGAAAGCATGAAAGTCACGATCCGCAAATTCAATGTCATCTCTCAGCCGCCGAATGACTTTTCTGGTAATTGAATAGGACGAATGCTTCTTTCAAATTGATACTTCGCATTATGAGATTTAAATAACAAAATGTCAAGCATACTTTAATAAAAAGTGATAAAAATGTGAACGCTAGTGTCTTGTAAAACCAAGAAAAAGAAGCGCCGTAATTGACTTTTGGCGCTTCCTTTTTCTTTAAAAATTATTTTTTATCAAACCCGTTTCTTATAATAAACCATGCCGCCAATTGCAGCCATCAGCAATACCAATCCCAAAATAATCAGTTGCTGGTTAATATCTTCTCCTGTTTGTGGCAGGGCTGCTTTACCGGTATATCCTTGCGAAGGAATCCCGGACGGTGCGTCTGTTGAAGACCCTGATCCACTCACACCATTGCTGCCGCTAATCCCATCAGCACCACTCGTGTTATCTGAAGTGTTACCAGGCAGTCCTTGCGCTCCTTCAAGCGTCGCGCTGCCGTCATCACTATCTTCTTGTCCAGGAAGCGGTGCGGTTCCTTCAAGATCATCTTTAATATCGTTATGATAGATAAGATGGTCTGTGCCTGCCGTTACCGTTCCCGTTACGGTGGTACTTGGCATTGCAACACGGTTCTTCGTCGTTGTTGTTACATATCCCATCGACTGATAATCCTGTTCGGAAATGTTATACGCTGTTCCAAGCGGCATGCTTAACTTAATTGTCTGTCCATGCGTTAATTGGAAGGTTCCTTTGCCGTCAACTAAGGCAATTTGCCCAATCTCTGAAACACCGTTTTTAACTTTTTCTACTTGGAAAATACCATTCAGATAACCGCCAGCACCATCCTTCATCTCAATGTTAAAAGTAAAGGATTGTTTTGGATTACCAAGGTTGTTCACAAATTTGTCAATAATGAGCGTCCCCTCGGCAGGAACCATATCTTTGGTGTTAGTAAATGTGACCTTTCCCGCTTGATCTTTCACCAACTTAACGACGTCAGTCATCATCCCATCGTATTTACCTGCACTATTAACTTGATAACTCGCAGCAAACCCTTCAGCGAATGCCTCACCAATCTGATAAGTGCTGCTTATTGGCAGATCTTTAATCAGAATTGATTCGTCACCTTTTAGATAAATAGGTGTCGACTGTCCATTACGAATTGAAACCGTTACTTCTTCGCTATGACCATTTCTGGCGATCTTGGTTGCTTTAAAATCACCATAAGCATTTGTATAAATCACAAACTTGAAATTGCGATTCTTATCAGCTTCGGAAAGTCCCGTTCCAGCCAAGCGCTTGGCAATTTCCATAGAAGCAGTTTCTGATTTTTCCTTATGGTTGACAAAATTAACCAGTCCGTTTTTCCCATTTACCATTTTAAAACTTTCAGTTGCGTTACCAGCCGTTATTTGTCCACCATTCACCTGATAGGATGTACTGAAATCGGCAACCTTTGTTTCCGTTACCTGGTAATGATAGTCAATCGGAAGTCCCATGACACTTAAATATTCCGAAGATTTCAACGTCAAATCGGCAATACCGTTTTTAAATTCGAGTCCAACTTCTTCCATGTGACCATTCTGGCTTCGCATAGTTGCCGTGAACGTTTCATTTAAGGCAATATCCGATTTGATTCGGAAACTGAACGATCTCTGTAAATCCAGGTTACTAATGCCGTCCCCATCTACCTTTTTATGAATTTCAAGGTTTGTGGTTTCCGGTGAGTTTTTGGCATTATAGAATGTGACATGTCCAACCTTATCATGCTCAAGGCCAAGATATTCTGTGACTTCTTTTTGATGCTCGGCTCCTTTATCGATTCTGTAGGACACGTTATAGTCCGCCTGCATATCCTGCGCAATGATTTCGCGAACCGAATACTTGACGTTAGTTGGCAAGCCCTGGAATGCCATAGATTCGCCATCTTTTAATAGGACTTGCTCGGAACGGCCATCAGTAAACTTGATTCTTAGATTTTCCTTATTTCCATGCTGATCTCTCTTAACTGCTTGATAGGCTTTATCCGCCAATTCGGGAGTCGTTGTGACATAGAATTCAAATTGACGATCCCTATCTGCAGGTGTTAACTGATCACCTATAACCCTCTTGGTTATCTTTAATCCTCCTGCCAGTTTTTCATTCATGAATTGGACCACGGTCTTTTCATCTTCGTGAAGTGTCCAATTAATCGTTTCATTACCGGTTACCTCTGCGTTCGTATTGATCGCATGGCTGGTCTTAAAGTCGGCTTGCGATGTCTCAATAACTTTGACCTTTGCGCCGTCTGGTAACCCTGTAATCACAGCCCTTTCATCCCCGCGTAATTTTAAAGTACTCAGTTTTCCCTTATCAAGGGTAATCATTTTGATATTGCCATCTACTAAGGTGACAGTTCCCGATTGTTTATGATTTTCCCGATCAATAATGGTGATATCAAACTCTCCGTCTAATTTGCGGTCTTCCTTATCTACCACATTTAGCTTGAACTCGAATTCTGTCTCAAAATCCGTTTCAGAAAGGGCTCCCTTTAAGACCTTTCTGATTTCCAGTGATGTTCCAGGACGATGGTTTTTGAAGACAAGCGGCGGTAGGCAGTTTGTTCCACAATCATCGGCTGAACCGGTTGTCACTTGGGCTTCTTTGCCATCATTCCAGTTGTCGCCACCATATTGATGACTGACATGATAGTCATCACCAATGTCCTCAGTGATTGTCATCTTCAACCCTTTAATCATAAAGAAGGTGATTGTTTGGCCAACTTTGAATGATACTTTGGCATGATAAACATTGCCTGCGGCTTTTGAGAACACGATCTCCTGCTCATCTGTTTCACCACTCTTGATAGCCTTAAACGTTTTTTTGTCACCCCATTCGGAATTTGGATTTGTAATCGTTAAGTCAAATTCAAATGCCTTGTCCTTTGGAATATCAAGTCCACTTGCTACTTTCTTAAGCGTAAACGGTACACAATCCGGTGGTGTATTTCGGAACATAACCGAGTTTCTTCCCTTTTCTCTGTTCAGGTTCAAAGTAACGTCATCACCGGCACGCTCGAATTCTCCATCGATGTGGTTGTAAACGGTCCAATCACCCTTTTGATAGTCAATTTCTTTAATTTTAAATTGTCCCGCATCCGTTGGTAATCCTTTAACAATCAACTTCTGATTATTTTGAAGATTAATCGGTTGTACGTTGGGTTGGTCACCAAATCGCAACCCGGTTGCTTTACCTTGATCATTAAACACAATCTTAACCGTTAAATGACCATGAACCGATTCTCCCGTTGCGGCATTAACAATTGCAACCACATAGTCGTTGCTCTTAACCGCATTCCGGGTTTCTTCGTTGCCGGCTGTTACATCAAAAGTAAAAGTATCATTGGTATCCCGGCCGGAAACTATTTTCTCGAACTCGAATTGATTTTCTTTGTGTTCGTTAATAAATTTGACATGACTGCCTATGGAAATCGGACCCACTACATGAAATCCGTCATGATCAACTTCGACCGCTTTTTCATCACCGTTATTTAGCTTGTAAAATGTTTTGCTGTAGACATCATCGTGTTTTTCCCGAACAACAAGCTGAACATTTCCCGGAAGCTTAATTTTACGATAACTTTCGCCATCCTTTAGCAGAATGTCTTTGTCGCCAAGTAACTGGGTGCTTTTACCGTTTTCAAACCTAAACTGAACGTCTGTATCTTGGCCATTGTTATGCTTAATTCCTGAAACTAACGAATTAAACTCTTCGTACAACTTGCCATCTTTATATACTTGGAGTTCAAATTTGAATTCCCGATCTTTATCACGATCCTTATTTTCGCCCCGAATCGCTTTTGAAAATTCAAACTCACCGGAATCCAAGGTATTCGTGAAAGTCACAATTCCGGGAGATCCCGAATCGTCAAATGCCAAGACATCGGTTTTCTTCGATCCGTCACCTGCCGGATGGGTAACGTTAAGTTGCCTAATACTATGAGTCGTTTTATATCCATCCCCGTTGGTTTCAATAACCCGGTAATAGGCATTGACCGGCAATCCTTTAATCTTAAGGATTTCACCATTCTTGATCCCAGGGAGGCCTTGGCTCACACCTTCGATAAAGGTCACTTGAGTGGATTGCATTTCACCATTAAGTTCTACATCAAAGCGACCGTTAACACTTTCATCTATCTTTCCGTCTTTGTCGGTAAACTGAACCTCAAACTTAAATTGATCATTTCGTGAAGCTGGGTCGCTGGATTGAACGTTTTTCTTAATGATCAGCTCATTCATCGTCGGATTTTCAACCTTAAGCACGTGTACTGTTTGGCCATTAGTCAAATCACTCATCCTAAATTCCGGAGACGTGTAATTTGCATAGTATCCACTCAGTCCCTGTGTTTCAACGATTCGATAGACGGCTTTATCGCCAAGATTGTTGAAGGACGCCATTCCATACTCATCCGTTGTCTCAACCATATCCTGTTTCTCGTTATTGCCATCCAGATACTGGGCCGGTACCCATTTTTGAGTGGCTTTATCATACCGTTCAAGCATAAACATGACGCCTTCCAAACGTTTGCCTGTCTTGGCATCCAATTTAACCACGTTAACCGCAAATCTTTCATAAGATCCCCACGCACTGGTATCGGACTTAACTTTTTCTTCCTCAATAATCTTTTCGTCACCATATTCCAAGGTCACTTTATTTTCAAAAGAACTATTGGCAGTTGAAGTCTCTCTAACCGTGTAGTATTGGACCAATATCGGTTGACCATCGATCACGTCTTTATCAAATGTGATGGTCATATTATCCAGCGAATCGGAATAATCCAGCTTATACGAGTCCCGTTGAATTTTGTCTCCCGCAGTGTACGTTACTTTACCATCGTCGCCAATTGATCGATTTGCTTTGAATAAAGTCAATTGGTAGGTTGGATCATGTGTAATCAAATGATGGTGGGTTTGATTGGCAATTGAGTCGGTCACTTTAATTTGTTTGGAATCAATATTTCGACCATCACCGTTAAGAACCACCTGCCATTTTATGGCTGGTAAAGTCCGTTCTTCCGGGGCCGGTGAAATATCCATTGACTGACCGCTCTTATCTAAAAGGTGACCATTGTCTGTATAGGAAACAGTAGCCTCAGTTGTCCTTTTACCATTCTCATCACCATACTGTCCCAAACCTGAAAGCGTAATTTTATTACGGAAAAGCCATTTTTTAAAATGCTCATGCTTATCATCACTAAAATCGAGAGATGGTACTTGAGCTTGAAAATTAAGAACAAAGACCGTTTTCCCGGCTCTGTATTTTGCTAGCCCACTTTCTGTTAGTTTTAAGTTGAATGTTACTTTATGATTCTCGTTTTCACTTTCGTCTTTGTCCTCAACAATTTTATAATCATTTTTCTCCAAAAGTTCGGCTTCACCATAACCGGAACCGTCATTCGCTAATTTAGCAAGCGAAATCTTTAGACTTCCTAATAGGTTTGAAATATCTTGGAGTGTTTTATCATTCGACACATCGTCATTACCGGTCATTTGATCGGTACCGACAATATCAGTAATGTCTATCCCGTCTTCTGTAAGAAGCTTTGCCAGTGCCTCGCCCTCACCTAAATAACCCATGTGATTAAATGACACTTTCCAGTCAATGTGACGACCGTTTTTTTCATGGAAGTTTTCACTCAATCTTCCAGTTTTGGTTAAGTGCTGACGCATAAAGGCGGGAACGCCTCTCCACGATTCAACGATATTGTCTCCACCGTTATAACTGACCTGCGCTCGGTTAACAAACGAGAATGGTGGTTTTTTTGCAATAGCTTCTTTATCCAGAGGAACATTATAGTAACCGATTCCGAATCTATAATTTGTCTGATTCTCACCGGGAAGTTTTTTAACCGTCAGCTTGATGGCCTTCGTAGTGTCGTTAAATTCAATCTCAAATGCTTCGTCGCTTGTTCCTTCCCAATAAAATTTGCCATTCTTGTATTCATACTGATATTCTTTCCCTGAAACATTATTTTCAAAGAATCTTAGATAGTTTTTAGCATCTTGGTATCCGTTACTCGAAAGTTCATGATAAAATTTTCCAAAATCAAGATAGTCAACATCACCGTGAGGCTCCGTAATCACAAAGTCGCCTGTCACTTTCCGATTAATCTGATTAACGTTAATGCCCCAATCAGTGGTCATTTTTGACCAATCGGCCCCGAGACTTTGCTTGGTATCAATCCTCGGGTTTTGAATTGTTGAATATTTTTCCTGCCCATCCCACTGAACAAAGTTTTTTAAATCTTTATAGTCAGTGCTCGTAGCTTCATCCTTGGGAATGATATCGTAATAAAGATAATGGGTACCCTGAGGAATATTCGGCTTAAACTTAATTGTCAGTGTGGCAGGAGAGCCCTCTTCACCAGAAATTTCCGTTGCTTCAACCCAATCCTGATAAACGTTTCCCCCTTCACCCTTTATTTTGAGTTCATAGGAATCGGAGCCGACAGCTGCAAAGGCAAACTTCTCACTGCCTAACCTATCTGTCATCGTGAAATTCTTCGTGTCTTCATCCACCGTAAATCTCACTTCATATCGAACATTTCCACCCGATTGAACAGTTGCTTTCTTATCCAATTGAGTCTTTGCCCGTGTAATGCTGGCATCCGCCTGTGCGCTGGTAATCTGATGGCCACCGATTTGGCTATCCGTTACTTGAATCGTATTGACAAATTCATTTTGAGCAGCCCTCGTAACTGTTCCAATTGTTTCCAAAACAATTGATTCAATCTTTTCGCCTTCTTCAAGAATCCCTTTTTTTACCAATTCTGCTGCTTCAAAGGTAAAATCAATTTGTCGACCACTTGATGCATGACTAATATCACTTAGTTTCACCTGTTTAGCGGTAGTTCCTTTATTACCGGTAACGTGAATGATATAGTCTGCCGGATCTTTGTCAATTCCGTATTGGTATCCTTCACCAAATGTATCGGTTAAAACAACTTTATCAGCGGCAGCCCCGTCTTTTTCCACTTTGAAAGTTGATTTCCAATGAAGTTTATTGTAGTCAACAACTCCCTCGTCATTATAAAAGTCGCCATCCTTTTTTAGACTAATAGTAGCCTTCTCAACTTCAATTTTTGCATCTTCCCCGGCAATTTCACCAAAGGAAATTTCTGAGGCTTCTTTGTTAAACGTAGTCGTTAAACTCGCCCCATAGGAGATGGTGGAATGCCCCGGCGCCTTAGCCGTTAGAAAAGTAATCCGAATATCGTGTTTGTCAGAGACGGTGGTTCCCGCACCATTTTTGTGTGGGCTAACGGTAAATTCACCAATTTTAACACCGTCGGCAACAATTTCCTGTGTCACTTTGTCTTTGCCGTCGTAGTCAAATTTAAAACCGCTTAACACAAAGTCATAATAATCGCCGTCTTCAATTTCAAATTCCGGTGAATTCATTTCTTCAATACTGGTTGTATCCCAGTGCCAAGTAATCACGTTCTTGGAACTGCCGTGAATCTGTTCAGGAATCGTAACCGTTTGGCCATCGCCAAGCTTAGCTGGAATATCAATGGTTTGATTATCCATTCCTAAGGTAATCTTTGAAAAGAACTGTGTATCAATTTTATCATTCAGACTTTGACCGGTCCTAGCGGCAAATATTTGGGCATTCTTTACCTCATTTCGAATATTCGCCCCCTTACTCGGAACATCACCATCCGCATCGCCGGCATCTTCAGCATCCGCCTGCTTCAACGCTTCACTTGTGGTTGTGACATCTCGATCAATTGCTACGCTTTTAGCAGCCTTGGATGAACCGGGGGTTGTCGCTGCATTATCCACGACTGACGAAGAAGATTCCGCCACTTTTCCACCATTGTCATCATTTTCGGCAATCGCTTTTTTATTATTAACGGCTGCTTTTTTCTGATCATTTTTCCGCTTTTCTTCAAGATAGCTTTGGCTCTTTGTCTGATTGGATTGAGATATACTCCCCGAAGACTTCTCACTTTCATCGGTAGTCGATTCAGACCCTTTTGACTGTGACTCCTGAGATTGTGCCTGAGCCTTTTGAACCTGTTTTTGGGTTTCCTTCATCCTTTCCTGTTGCAACATGTTGTTAACCTTGTCTTCCGACTTTAGGTTGCCACTCGATGAACCTGCTTGATTTTGTTTCGGCTTATTTTCTTTCGAAACAATTGTCAAAAATGGTAATTTAACCAGTTTATGGTCAACCGCAACCGTCAACCGATGTTGATTCATAGCTCTTCTAAATTTAACGGGCAGCTTTACTTCCATATTTGTTCGACCAACAGCGTTTCGCCAGTGAATAGTTGAATCTTTACCATCCACATCGACAACAACCACCGTTTGGCCATTTGTATACTTGTACCGTTTCTTTTTTATCGTTAAACTTTCTTCATCGTACCCGAATGTTACAGCACCGCTTTTCGATATTGCCCCAACCGTTAAATCAAATGATAGCTGGGCTCTGTCTCCAACTTTCGAATTAGAAACAAATTGCTGATGCTGATTAACAAACTTTGCATTTTCCACGGCAATTTCATCTGTCGAAACTGCATCCGCCAAGGCTTGGCCAGCAGTGAAAAAATTACCAATCAACAGAGTCAAAACGCCAATGACTTGAATAATGACTCCTCTTTTTTTAATCCACATTTCCAGGTCCTCCTAATGGTTTTAATTAGCAGTATCTAATCAACACTATAAGAGTAACAAGAAAGTTTGGCTTTTTTTAAAAGAAATTGTGACTTTTATATATTGTTTCCAATAGGCCAACTTTTAATTTATGACTTAAAACTATTCACCAATGGCCGTTGAAGCAACAGACCTGGCCTCATTAATGCATATTCCTAGCGTATTTTAAGAAAATGAATCAGTCATCATTTGAACATAATATTGAAGAATTTGTGAAGAATTATTCAACTATGAATATGTACAAAAAAATTGCGGCAACGTTATTTATTTGCCACAACTTTTTAAATTTTATCTGTTTCCCATATTTCGACCACACAACACATCGTTTTTAACTACGGCTGATCGCTATTTCGGATAAACTGCCAACCGGTTTCCGGAGATCGTCACCGTTTGAATCGGCTTACTATAAAAAGCCGATAAACTGGTTTCATTCAGTACGTCCTTCCGCTTACCTGCTTGAATAACCTGCCCCTGGCGCAAAAGTAACACATTATTAAAGCACGGTAAAAGCTCTTCAGTATAATGAGAAACCAAAAGCAGCACCGGTCGATTAGGCATCCGGGAAATTTGCGCGACCCGTTTCAGCAATTCTTCCCTTGCGAACAAATCCAGCCCGTTACACGGTTCATCTAAGATTAATAATTTAGGATGAGCCATCATTGCCCGAGCGATCAATACCAATTGACGTTCTCCCTGAGACAACACTGCATATTGTTTTCCCAATAGCTTTTGACCACCCATGTCAATTAAGGTTTGGCGGGCTTCGTCTAAATCCGCTTGAGAAAATTCTTGATAGATACCAATGCTGGCAAACTTTCCTGATAGAACGATAAAATCTACCAAATCACCCGTATGAAGCTGATCTTGGAGAGCGTTACTGACCCAGCCAATTTTGGTTTTCAATTCCGGAATATTAATATGGCCGAATACCCCACCGAGCACCTCCAAATTCCCAGAAGTTGGCCACAAATCTCCATGAATCATTTTTAACATAGTTGTTTTGCCGGCACCGTTCAATCCTAAAATCGCCCAATTTTCGCCTTGATTGACCTGCCAATTAATATGATGTAAAATTTTCTTTTTGCCTCGGGTAACCGAGACATCGTCAAAGCGTAAAATTCTTTCCATAAGCGGCCTCCTAAATGTATATGTATTCAAAAGGACTGAATAAACCGGAGCGGTTTTTATTCAGTCCTTTCGTTTAATTGCTTAGTTAAGCGTGAGTTGTGATGCTCACAATCGATCCGCAACTTTTTCCGAGTTAGTTAGCGGAAGTTCATTTATCATTTCATTCAATCAATGCACAAAGCCAGCTATGCCTAATGATCAGTTAGCAAACTTGTAGTTAGGCAATCTTACTTTTCAGCTTCTGCTTTTTCTTCAGTAGGTGTACTGTACTTGTCGGCTTCACCAACAAATGACATGTGATCACGAAGATCAGCACCAACACGTGAAAGAAGTGAGTTAGCTGAACGTTCACGCATCTTGTAAAGCTTCTTGAAGCCGTTACGGTAGTCATCCATGAATTCTTTAGCAAATGAACCGTCTTGAATCCGCTTCAAAGCGTCTTTCATAGCTTGCTTGGATTCCTTACCAACGACCTTTGGACCAACTACATATGAACCATATTCAGAAGTGTTCGAGCAGTCAGCATACATCTTGTTGAACCCACCTTCGTAGATAAGGTCACAGATCAATTTCATTTCATGATCTACTTCAAAGTATGCCAACTGTGGTGAGTATCCTGCTTCGGTTAAGACTTCATAACCGGTTTCAATGAGCGCGGTAACACCACCCATAAGGACGTTTTGCTCACCAAACAAATCTTCTTCAGTTTCTTCTTTGAAGGTTGTCTTCAATAGTCCGGCACGTGCTGCACCATTTCCTTTGGCGAATTCCTTGGATAAATCTTCGGCATGGCCTGAATAGTCTTGGAAATAACCATATAATGCTGGAACACCGGAGCCTTCAACGTATGTACGACGACAAAGATTACCTGGGCCTTTAGGTGCCATCATAACAACATCAACGTTTGCTGGTGGTACGATTTCTTTATAATGAATGTTGAAGCCATGTGAAAAGCCTAATACATTGCCTTCCTCAAGGTTAGGTGCAATTTCATTTTTATAAACATCACCCATAACTTCATCAGGCGTTAACATTTGAATCCAGTCTGCACGACGAGCTGCTTCGGCTGGTGTGTAAACATCGAATCCATCGATTTTGGCATTTTCAAATGATTGTCCTGGGCGAACACCAACGATAACGTCATAACCTGAATCTCTTAAGTTGTTAGCTTGGGCATGGCCTTGAGATCCATAACCGATAAAAGCAATTTTCTTTCCTTGAAGATAATTGGTGGTAACATCCTTGTCATACAACATTTCTACACTCATACTGATTCCTCCATTTTTTATGTTAAGTATTTTTTCTGAAACAATTGTCGTAGGAACTTAAACTCAATTTAGTAATGAAAGGCCTCACCTCCTAAAATGTGGTCATCCTTAGAATCCAATCATGTCATTATTCTTGTGACCAGGTGCTACCATTGGGTAAACCTGCTCATCAACCGGTACTTGAACTTCTACCAAAGTTGATTTGGGATCATCGAAGACATCATTGAGTTGTTGCTCCAACGGTTCTTCCGGATTTAACTGCTGATAATTAATGTCGTAGGCATCAGCAAGTTTCTTAAAGTCCGGTTGATGATCAAATAACGACTTGGAGCGATGATTTGAATAGAAAGCATCCTGCCACTGTCTAATCATTCCTAATGCATGATTATTCAAAAGGAAGATTTTAACATTCAAGTCCTCAGCGGCCAAAACTTCCAGCTCTTCACTAGTCATTTGAAAGCCACCATCCCCCACAAACAGAACAACGTCTCTGTCACGGTTTCCTAATTTAGCGCCAATGGCGGCTGGCAGACCATACCCCATCGTCCCTAAACCACCTGAAGTGACAAGTTGTCGGGCATGCTTGAATGGATATGATTGAGCTGCCCACATTTGATGTTGGCCAACGTCGGTCACAACAATTGCATCACCATTGGTCGCTTTTCCGACGGCCTCAATGACTTCATGAGGGTTAAACTGTCCCGCAGCCGGTTTGGCATCCTCGGGATTTTCATCTTTCCGGTCTTCCACCAGCTGATTCCAAGCAGGCGTCTGCGTTTTGGCTGCTGTACTGCGGTTCATTTCTGTTAATGCTGCTTTTGCATCGGCCTCAATCGAATAATCCGCCTTTAAGATTTTGTTTAACTCATGCGTATCAATATCGATATGAACAATCGTCTTATTATCCGCAAAATCTGAAGCTTTTGGCACCATCCGATCATCGAATCTGGAACCGATATTAAGTATATAATCGCTTTCGGTCAGTGCCATGTTGGCAGCATAGCTTCCATGCATACCACCCATTCCCAAGAATAACGGATCCTTGCTTGGGAGTATACCAAGTCCTAACAATGTAGCCACAACCGGAATGTTCCAGTCATGAACAAATTGATTGAATGCTTTGGTTGCTCCGGCGGCAGCCACTCCCGCCCCAACAATGACGACTGGTTTGGAAGCACTACTCAAGGCATGAAGTGCGGCTTCAATGGTCGCTTCTTGGGTTTTCCCCAATTGTTGTGGTTGCTTTGCCCGTTTCGTCGGCGCATTTTGTTCAAAAATAGCAGATTCAGAAGTAACATCCTTTGGTAAATCCACCAAAACGGGACCTTTACGACCACTTTGAGCAATTTCAAATGCTTTAGTCACAACACTATGTAAGTCGTTCACATCCTGAACTTGGAAATTGGCTTTGGTGATCGGCTTGGTCACACTCACAATATCCAACTCCTGAAAGGCATTGGTTCCAATTGCGGAGCGAGTAACCTGGCCCGTGAAAACAACCAACGGAACCGAATCCATTTGAGCATCCGCAATTCCTGTGACAACATTTCCGGCACCCGGACCACTGGTTACACAAACAACTCCCGTCTTACCGGTTGTTTTGGCGTAACCTTCTGCAGCGTGAACGGCACCTTGTTCATGACGGGTTAGTACGTTACTAAACGATTTTGTATAAAGTGCGTCATATAAAGGCAGAACCGCACCACCCGGATATCCGAACAAAAAATCAACGTTTTGTTCTGCTAATGCATCAACCAAGATTTCAGCACCGGTTTCAGTCGCGGTTGCTGGCTTTGACTCTTCTGCAAGCATATCTGATTCACATCCTTTCAAAACAACATGTGTCTAACAACATCACGTCAAGCTCACAATTGTTTAATCGGTGAATAACTTTTTCGTGATGGTTGAAATTTAACACGGAAGTTATAAATTTGTCAACACCCAAATTAAATATTTTCTAATCTGTTTCTCACGAATTGCTTTGAAAACGGTGTCACAGTCGTGATCTGACGCTCGTAAAATTATTTTTAAGGATTAAATTTCGATAGGATTCATGTGAGAACTTAGCGAAATTTAATTCTTGCCTATTGACAATACTAGCTTTTTGAAACAAGTCAAGACTTAATTTTAACTTTTTTTACATGGTGATACATCACCTTTTGGCGCATTATATGAAGAAAACAATTCAAACTTTTTCAAATTAAATTTATTTGATAAAATTTGTTGCATTCTTCACAACCTGTGGTATAGTTAGCGAAAAGTTAAAAAATGAGAATTTGATTCAGGAAAAAGTAACTTGTCCGACTGTTAGCAAGAGAGTCCCGGTATGCTGGAACGGGATAACAATCAACGAGTGAAAGTAGATCCACTCTTATAATCAAAACCGGCACTGCCCGTTACCCAGCCGTGTATAAACATCGCACGATTTGAGACAGTTAGTTCCTTAACCGTGAACAAAGGTGGTACCGCGTTAAAAACGCCCTTTGAAAAACTTTCAGAGGGCGTTTTTATTTTTGACTTTTTTACTTTGACTAAACTTTTAGATTTTGATTTCAGAAAGGAATGATGACCATGACGACTAGCATAATCCCAGCTGCAGCAAATGCGCCAATGCTGAAATACTTCGAATCACAAGGATTTAACGAACTTTATATCGATAAGGACTCGGTGGAAAACCAATTAATGGGTGGGGATACCAACCGAGTGTTAAGTTTATCGGATTACGCGCAATACTTACGTTGCATGAGAAATGCTACCAGTGCTCACTTATTGGCTGACACTTCTTTTGGTGGCGACGATGCGACGAATTGGGCTGACACTGCCGACGAACTGGTTCGTTGTGGTGCCAACACAATTTTGATTAGTGATTACCAGAGTAAAACGACCAGTCACCAACCAAACCTACTTTCTGACGAAGATTTTGAGGCTAAGATCCGAACTATGAAAACAGAATTAACGGACACCAACACGAATGCAATTGTTAACCTTGGTGGTTTTTCAGTATACGGTTTGGAAGGTTTGACAACCCGTATCGATATTGCCCGTTCCCAAAATATTGCAAAGATTTCAATCAGCAACGTCACTGCAAAGGATCTTTCAATCATTGGGGCCATTATGGAGCCAAACCAAGAGATTGGTTTGGCGATCGATAACCCAAAGATGACATTTGGCAGTGCGCAACAGGTTAACCCTGCATTTGTCCTTGACACCTATCATCCCAAAAAAGCCACGCAGCAATGGGTACAGAAAGCTGGTCCTTCAGTTGTTCTGCGCCTTTACATGGGTAATTGAGAAATATGATGATCTAAGAGGATGAAAACCGGGACCACTGTCAATTTAACAGTGGTCCCGGTTTTTTATTTTGAGAAAGGAAAGTGATTTTATGCAAACAAGAACCGTCAAACTAACAGAAACAGATGTGAAAAATGCGTATCAGGTGTTAAAGCCCATCGTCAAACATACCGCATTGGAGTATAGCCGCTATTTATCGGACCGTTATCATGCCAACGTGTATCTCAAACGGGAAGATCAACAACTGGTCCGCTCATTCAAGCTTCGAGGTGCCTATTACGCGATCTCTCAAACCCCTGAAGGAACCAGAAAAGCCGGTGTCGTTTGTGCAAGTGCCGGCAACCATGCCCAAGGCGTTGCATGGACCTGCAACAAAATGAAAATTCCCGCAACAATCTTCATGCCAACGACTACCCCCGCCCAAAAGGTCAATCAAGTCAGATACTTCGGCGGTGATTACGCCACCATCAAGTTAATTGGGGATACATTCGACGAATCGGCAAACGCGGCACTCACCTTCTGCCAAGATAACGGTCAGACTTTTATCGCCCCGTTCGATAATTTAAATACAATGGCAGGCCAGGGATCCATTGCGGTAGAAATATTTGAAGATGCCAAAAAACAAGGATTAACAATTGACAGCCTCTTTGCTGCAATCGGTGGCGGCGGCTTACTAAGCGGCATCAGTACATACGCCAAGTACACAAGTCCGAATACAGAAATTATTGGTGTTGAACCCAATGGTGCCGCCTCAATGAAAGCCGCCTTTGATGCTGGTAAGCCTGTTGAACTGGAGGCCCTTGACGCCTTTGTTGATGGCGCAGCTGTTAGAAAGGTCGGTGAGTTAACTTATGCAACCTGCCGGGCAAATGTTGATCGATTATGCCAGGTACCGGAAGGCCAGGTTTGCAACACGATTTTAGATCTTTACAGTAAAACCGCCATTGTTGCCGAACCCGCCGGTGCCCTGAGTGTTGCCGCGTTGGAAGCAAACAAAGATCGGTTGGTCGGCAAAACAGTCGTATGCGTCATTTCCGGAGGCAACAATGATATCAACCGAATGCAGGAAATTGAAGAACGCTCATTGCTCTATAATCAGCAGCAACACTACTTCATCGTTAATTTTGCACAACGAGCCGGTGCACTTCGCGAATTCGTTAGCCATGTCTTAAACCCCGATGACGACATCACGAAATTCGAATATACCAAGAAAGTCAATAGTACCATGGGGCCTTGTCTGATAGGTATTCGCTTGGGAAATGTTAATAATCTGGATCAGCTCCTAAAAAGAATTAAGCAGTTTGATCCCCACTACATCAATTTACAAGAAAACAAAACCCTATACCGCATGCTAGTGTAATGTTCTAATAATCATCAATCAGTTTCTCATAAAAAGGCACGGCAGTGAAATGATTAAATTCACTGCCGTGCCTTAGTTTTGTCAATTAATCACATCAGGCGAAATGCTTGACAATGAAAAATAAATGAGAATAAACGTAGGGGAATTCCCCTATTTTATCCAATCACTGTTTACAAGTGAGATTAATTATAATAAGCTTAATGCAATTCTTAGACAAGTGAAAGGAAATCCCAACAATGAAAAAAACGAATGCCTTATTATTACAAATTATTGTTCTCGTCGTGATTATTATTAGTTAGACGGGCTAATTTGTAATGAGCCCGTCTAACCAGGCGGGCGGCATTGGTGGATTTCAAGCCAAGAGCTGTTCAACACAGCTCTTGGCTTTTATTTTATCCCTATATCAAGTCAAGAATCAAATTTTGGTGTCAAACACACCACTACATATCAGAGAGGATGATAGTTAATGGCAAATACACTTGATTTTAACGCAGAAGGAGAAGGTATCCATAAACGATCCGACAAGATCAAAGTTGGTGTTGATGAAGCGCCCTCAAAAAGCTTACTTTACGCAACAGGCCGAGTAAAAAACGAACACGACATGAAGAAGCCGTTTATCGCAATTTGTAATTCCTATATTGAAATTGTGCCAGGCCACATTCATTTACGCGCGTTAGCCGATGTTGCCAAACGAGCCATTCGTGAAGCCGGTGGCATCCCATTTGAATTCAATACAATTGGGGTTGATGACGGTATCGCAATGGGACACGTTGGTATGCGTTACTCCCTTCCAAGTCGAGAGATTATCGCCGACTCAGCAGAAACTGTTATTAACGCCCATTGGTTTGACGGTGTTTTGTTCATGCCAAACTGTGACAAAATCACACCCGGGATGTTAATGGCGGCTGCCCGAACGAATGTCCCATCAGTCTTTGTTTCTGGCGGTCCTATGAGAGCCGGTGTTGATCCCAAAGGCCGTGCGACAACACTGTCAACCATGTTTGAAGCCGTTGGTGCTTTCAAAAGTGGCAAGCTTTCAAAGAAAAACCTGCTGGAATATGAAAAGAATGCCTGTCCCGGTTGTGGTTCATGTGCCGGTATGTTTACCGCCAATTCCATGAATTCCCTAATGGAAGCCTTGGGAGTTGCACTTCCATATAACGGAACCGCATTAGCCGATTCCGAAGAACGAAAGGAACTCGTTCGAAAAGCCGCAAAACAGGTCATGTACATGGTTAAAAATGATATCAAGCCTCGCGACTTAATGACCAAAGAAGCATTCGATGATGCTTACGCGCTTGATATGGCAATGGGTGGTTCAACCAATACCATTCTTCATGGATTAGCGATCGCTCACGAAGCCGGTATCAAATATAACTTGGACGATATCAACAAGATCAGCCGAAAAGTTCCGTACTTAGCTAAAATCGCACCATCTTCTCACTGGACCATGCAAGATGTTCATGCTGCCGGTGGGATTCCAGCCATCTTAAACGAATTAATTGAAAAGGGTGGCATTTTACATCCTGATCGAATGACCGTTACCGGAAAAACCTTGCGTGAAAACGTTGAAGGTGCTAAAACCAAGAATCCGGAAGTTATTCATACCGTTGATAACGCCTACTCCAACGTTGGCGGACTATCAGTTCTTCACGGCAATCTGGCCCAAGACGGCGCCGTTATCAAGGTTGGTGGGGTTGATCCTGACATTCGTGATAAAGGCAAGTTTGTCGGTAAAGCAATTTGCTACGATTCACATGATGAAGCCGTTCATGGGATCGATTCAGGCGAAGTTCAGCCAGGTCACGTTGTTGTCATTCGCTTTGAAGGCCCCAAGGGTGGTCCTGGTATGCCGGAAATGTTGAACCCAACTTCAAGTATCGTTGGCCGTGGTTTGGGTCGAGACGTTGGTTTAATCACTGATGGCCGTTTCTCAGGTGCTACTCGGGGGATCGCCGTTGGTCACATTTCACCGGAAGCTGCCGAGGGTGGTAATATTGCTCTGGTTAAAAACGGTGACACAATCACCATCGACTTAAAGAACCACGACATTTCAGTTGACGTTTCAGATGAGGAACTTGCTGAACGTCGAACTCACTTACCTAAGTTCGAGCCAAAAGTTCGTTCAGGTTACTTGGCCCGTTATCAAGCCTTGGTTACTTCAGCAAATACCGGTGGTGTTATGAAAGGTTACGACGAATTATTTTAAGCGCCTATTAATATAGTAGAGAAAACTTTTAGAGAATTGAACTTTTTGGAGGAATGCTTATGCAAACTGTATCTAAAATTGGTAACTGGATGAGTAAGTGGTTTACGTTACTCGTTATCTTATGGGCCGCCGTTAATTATTTCTTACCACAAGCGAGCTTATGGATCGCACCTAATACGTCCTATCTTTTAGGAATCATTTTGTTTGGAATGGGGCTCACTTTAAGCAAAGATGACTTCGCAAGAATTTTCAAACGACCGGTTCCAGTTATTCTCGGGACTGTTGCTCATTATGTAATCATGCCATTTATCGCCTTTCTACTTTGCCAAATTTTCCATTTAACCGGTGCAACTGCCGTTGGTGTCATTCTGGTAGGTTCCTGCCCAAGCGGAACGTCATCAAGTGTGATGGCCTATCTGGCAAAGGGTGATGTGGCGCTTGATGTTTCGATCGAAGCTCTTTCGACATTATTAGCACCAATCATGCTGCCGCTAATGCTACAATTCTACGCTGGCCGGTACGTTGCAATCCCGACAACGCAATTATTCCTGAGTACTTTAAAAATCGTTGTTATCCCCATCATCCTAGGGGTTGTTGTTCACACACTCTTCAGCAAGCAAGCCGCCAAAGTAAATATGATTCTGCCGCTTATTTCACAGTTAGCAATTCTTGCCATTGTCGGTGCCGTATTTGCAGCTAACCACGATGATTTATTCACCGCCCAAACCGCTCTGGTTATCCCGGTGGTTATGCTTCACAACTTGAGTGGATACGCACTTGGCTACCTGTTTGGCCACTTGATTCGATTGCATCAGCCACAACGAAAAGCCATTACTTTCGAAGTTGGCATGCAGGATTCAAGTCTTGGTGCAACTTTAGCCATGAAGTACTTCGTTCCAGCTGCTGCTATTCCATCGACCATCTTCTCGATCTGGCACAACGTTTCCGGTTCTGTTCTCTCCTCGTGGTGGCGTCAACACACAACCGAATCCGTCAAAGAATCGATTCGTGCAACTGCCTCAAATAACGTTCCCAATAACTGATGTTTAAAAGATTAACTATATAATAGTAGAAAAAGATCATTTCCGAAAAAATAATCCGGAAATGATCTTTTCTATGTTCACTTCTCTTCAAAACTTTTATCCAAGAATTCAGCAAGTGCGTCATTATCAATATTATTAATGTTTCCCCTTTTAATAGCCTTTTTTATCGTTCTCGAAGACATTTTTCTTCCGATTAAATATTGTTCTACTTCGTTTAAATCACCGTCGACTTTAAAAAACGGATTGAATTTAAGGTGTACCATTTTACCATCCGTAATGGTCCAATTAATACCCATTTTTCCGGCCGCAAAGAGCTGATCTTGATAATCATAATAGCCCGGATTATGACCAAAGTTCCATTCATCAGTTCCATAAGTCTCTGCCAAACGTTGATCGGCCTTTTTCCAATCCTCGTCAGTCATATGGTAAGTTTCAATATCATCTAATGACTTGACTTGAAACATTTCCTTCAGCAAATAAGCTCGAAATTCCGCCATTGTCATGCCATCAGGTAAATAATCCTTCAAATTGACAATTGGACTTCGTTTGGAAAGAACGCCCAAACGTTTTTGCTTTTCAATTTGATTCTCAGTCAAAACCTTCTTGGCATTTTCAATATTCAAATCATACATAATCGTGCCACCTGCAGCAATGCCCTTACCGCTTTTAAACATTGTCATCCCGGACCATTTCTTACCATCCAGAATCAGATCACTACTATTGGGCTTCATTTTAACATCAATGCCAAGCTTTTGAAGTGCCTTCAAAACCGGTTCAGCAAAATGACCGTAATCGCCAAAGTCAGAAACATCATCAACGAGAATATTTTCAAAAATAAAGTTTCCCATATCATGATAAACAGCACCGCCACCGGATGTTCGCCGAACCAATTCAATATCATGTTCATGTAGATAATCAACGTCAACTTCCGCCCATACATTTTGATTTCGACCGATGATCACCGAGGGTTTGTTAATATAAAACATTAGTCCATGCCCCGGCAGCTTTAAATCATTCACAAAATAATTGTCCAAAGATTGGTTGACTCTGGCATCATAACTTGGTTGACCATTTCTGGAAATATCGATAAGATACATGAAACATTCCTCCCCATCTGCATTTATGTAATAACATCAATTAAGCTTTATCAAATAGCCTTATACTCCGGGTGTAACCGCTTTGTTTCGCACACTGATAATTATACGTTATAATTAAGATAAATAATATCGAGGCGGTGTCATTATGGCTAAAATTTCATTCTGGATGCGAATTAAAAACTTTTTTACCGGCAAAAAGCAACCAACCTTGTCTGATGTACAGGTAAAAGATGGTATTTGGTATGCCAAGCAAAGTGATGGCAATTATTTGTTGGGAATTGACGAGTCAGTTTATCAACTAATGGGCAAGATTACATTTGCTGACTTTCCAACCCAACTCAAGGACATTCAAGTTGATGACGATCTTTTAGATATTGAGGGCGACAAATCAGTCGAAACATTAAAATCTCCCATTGCCGGAACCGTCATTGAACAAAATGCCGATATCGGAAAAAACATCGACACACTGAATGAACCCAATCCACAAGTTAACTGGATCGTAAAAGTAAAGCCATTATCATAAAACGTGATTTATTGAAACAATTTTTGTGCCAAATTTCAAATTTGAACTATAATGGGTATAGATACAAATAAGGAGGTAGTTATCTATGGCAGAAGATATTGAAGAAGAACCAGGTGCAGAATCCCCATTACTTAACAAAAAAATGAGTGAGGCTTTCGACTGGAGCGATAGTAAACTTCCAGTACGAGATGCTTTATGGGATTATTACATGGAGAACAACGATCACGATACCATGAAGACTGGTAAAGACATGGAAAAATACATGGACATGTCTTCCGATGATCTAAAAGCAGAAGCTGAAAAGTTACTCAAAAAGTAATTCTTGACGCTTTTCTAACAAAAACAGCTCGGCACATATGGTGTCAAGCTGTTTTTGTATCTTTAAGTTCACTTTGAGCTTCATTTAAAACACTGTCTGAAACGAACTCAGTGGTAAACCGCTGTAATGGTGTAAATGTATGCCGGTCTTTAAAAGCTACAGGAATGGCCTTTACAATCACAACCATCATATTATTTTCAGTCATAAAAATCTGACCGAGTTTTTTAAACTTTCCCTTGGTATGTTTACCCGTTCGCCAACTATGGAGTTTGAAATGACCATTTTCATCGTATTTTATTTTATAATGACCAGAGTCATCCGTTTCCAGTGGTGCACCAATATATTGATTAACCTCATACTTGCCCTTCATCAAACCCATCCTTCCAATCAAATTATTTATCAAAATCGGTTAATAATGGTATCTTAAAGTTATAAAGAATAAATTGTATCATACAAAGAGGTGATCTTATGCATAACATCAAAATTGTGACTGATTCAGCAGCTCACTTATCTCCTAATGATATCAATCACTATCATATCACAGTCATGAACTCCCCTATCCTCATTAACGGAAAAGTTTTTGGCTATGTTAACAAAATCAGTAGTGAAAAATTCATGCAAATGTTTGATGATGATGGAAGAGCACCGATAATCGGTGAAATTAGTGTTGAAGCCTTAACGCATACTTATGATGAACTTGGTGCCGATGGTAGTCAAATACTCTCAATTCACTTAAGTGACACCCTTTCAAATACCTATAAGAATGCTAAATCAGCTGCTGCAAAATCCACAAGTCAGGTCACCGTCATTAACAGTAGAGTAACAGCAGCAGGATTAGCATATCAAGTCATGACCGCCGCAGAGGCCATCGCCAAGGGTCAACGTATGATTGATGTTTTAGCATCAATGGAACAGGTGCGTGATAAAACAAAAATCTTCTTTTCTGCACCTAATAATTCTCAACTGGTTAACAGACGTGTCATCGGAAAAATCAGAGGAACAATTGAAAAAAGATTAAACGTCTCTTACGTAATTGAGTTTAAAAATAATGATTTTTCATTTGTCACACGAAGCCGACAAGATGAACTTGTTAATCAATTTTGGCATGATCAATTAACCATCATGCATCACGAACCGATCGTTCAACTATCTATCCTTCATTCCGGTAATCCTGATCGGGCAAATTTCCTTTACCAAATGTTAAGTAAAGAATTTCCTTTCGTTCCGATTTCAAAGATTCCAACTAATCCTGAAATGGCTTGCTTTATTGGAAATGAAGCAACTGGGGTGACTTATCTATTAGGGTAGAACCATTTACTTTAAACGGGCCAAGCAATTTCATAACCACCAGAAATAAAATAAAAATGTGGATTAGAAAGCATCGATGCTTTCTAATCCACGTTTTTTATTTTGAAGTTACCTTATTTTTCACTTTTGGAATCGGTCCGTCGATGCCTAAATCTAAGTTGTTTAAAATTAAATCCTTCATAGGTTAATCTCATCAACCCAGGCATAATTGATGGTACAACAATACCAAAGATAATTAATCCGAAAATAACGGCAATGGCAACCTGAATTAACGTCAATACACCTGATGACATCAATGAAGCAAAGATGACACTAATCACAACAATGGCAAAAATAACCACCGTTCCAATTAAAATCGATGCATTAATCATTCGTTCCGCAGATTTACCTTTTCCATCCGTCTGCTTGTATTTCATTAAAAGGTAAATACTATAATCAACGCCAAATGCCAGTAACATCATGAACGTTAGGAATGGCATGTTTGCTGTCAACCATTTCTGTCCCAAGAATTGAGCACTAAACCATTTTGTAAATCCAAGTGACATCAGATAGGTTATTCCCAGCGATCCAACCAAATAAACTGGTTGCAGAATCGAGCCTGCAACAATCATCAAGATTAACGCAGCGGCTATACTCAACAGGATAGCAACTCGTTTAAAGCTGGTACGGGCTGCCTGTTGGTTATCGACAACCATTGAGTTGTAACCACCGACTGCAACTGTAGCACCCTTCAGTTGAGTGCCTCTCAAATCATAATTGACCTGATTCTCTAAATCCTGAACCAGTTCAATTGATTTCTTTGATCCTGGCGTCGCATTCAAGACAACATCAAGTCGGGTTGTTTTTTCGTTAGTGGACAAATATTCCCCGATTAATGTCTTAAAGTAGTCCGCATTAATCACGTTATCCGGAATATAAATGGTGTTTCCAACCGATGATTTAGCCAAGGCTTTTAAGAAGTTATTTGAATTAGTTAACGAGTTATTGAGGTTATCCAAGGTTGAAGCATATCCACGAACCTGATTCTGGACGTTCTGAAGTTCAGATTTAAATGAATTGGTGCTTGAATTAATGGAGTCGGTTTTAAGACCGATACCGGATAACGCACTGTTCATTTGCGTCTGCTGCTGTTGATCGTTAAGTGCCCGACTTAACGCCTCGGTCACAACAGTCCGCTGCATGCTCGTCAACCGTCTCCTGTGTTCACTTCTTAACTTCTGTTGAAGCTCATCGACCATTTGAGCAGGCGTCGCAAAAACCCCACTATTATTGAACTCATTTTGAATAGTTGAAACCATTGACGTAATTGACTGAGCATCGCCAGTGACTGAATCCAAGCCATCTGTTTGAATCGAGGTACTCTTCAGCTTCTTGGACGTATCACTCATCCCGCTTGAAACAGCATCATTATCTCCGGTCAACGTATTTAACTGCTGATTAACATAGAGTTGTTTCAATGGTTGGCCATGAGGTTCCGTAGCCGAATTTACGCTATGAATACCTTTTTGATCCCTGAGCTGCCTGGTGATTGTTTCAATCTGTTGTAAATCGGTTTGATCACGTAAGCTGTGGTCAGATTTGATATAGATTGACACCGGCGCATTCATTCCGTTGGCGTAGTGTTGATTCACGATTTGGTAACCCTTTTTGGATGGGTATTTCAGAGTAATTTCAGCTGCATCATTATGATTTAAATGCTTCTGGTTTAGAAAAACAAATGGCGTTGCCACAATTAATGCAATGATCAATGCAATTAATGGATGAGCGGCCGACTTTGTTGAAAGAAAGCCCCATGAACGACTGTAGTTGTGGGCTTCCAAGTTAGAAGACGGCCAAAAGATAGTTTCTCCCATGAAGAATAGGAAGAAAGGCGTGAACGACATTAAAACAAGTAATAAAACCAAGATGCCAATTGCCACACCTACCAAGGATTCATACAACGAATAGTTGGCAAACCCCAGTAAGCTGAAAAGAACAATCAGCGTTAAGCTTGAAATCAAAATCGTTTTGCCGGCGTTTCTTCGAGCAGCCAGTGTTGCTTCCAACTGGTCTTTTCCTGCACGAAGCTGCTTTTTAAACTCATTAATTAATAAGATACTGAAGTCGGTCCCAAGGCCCAGCAACAAGATGAGCATTGAAATCTGAGTAAAGTTTGAAAACGGGAAGTGGTAACGAGAAACCAAATTCAGAACAATTGCGAGTGAAATAATATACGCGATACCAGTTGAAATCAGGGAAACAAGCGGAATAAGCAAGGATCGGAACAAGAGAATTAACACAAGTAGAATAATGACAATTGCAATTATTTCAGTTTTCCCCAGCCCTGCTTCAGTCGCGTGCTGAGTATCATTGATGAGACTGTCGGGGCTGGTTATGTACGTTTTAACGCTTGCAGTACGAACAGCCGCCTTCAACTTGGTATCCATCTGACGCACAGTTAAATCCCGTTTACCGACATTTAACTGTGCGATCATTGTGGTACCGTCTTTGGAGTTCAACTCCGCTGAAACCGACGGATCATTATTTAACATTGCGTCTGATCCGGATGAGGCTGCACTACTTTGCGAAGAACTCGGAGCAGCCGCCGTACTTTGGGCATTTGACGGCTGGCTAACGGCCGCGGCCGAATCAACGCTTGGCTTAACAATGTTCTTAATATCAAATTGGTCTTTCTTATTCTCAAGCGTTGTTAACGTTGTATTAATTTGATTTCGCTGAATATCATTTAATTTTGCCTTGCCGTTACTAAAAACAACCAAAACCTGTCGTGTGTGACTAAGCTTAGGTCCCCAATTATTCTTGAGTGTGTTTGCCACTTGACTTTGGGCAGATTTAGGCAGGCTTGTCTGACCATGACTGGCTACTAAATTAAATGAGTTGGGCATCATAAAAATAGCTGCAATTGCAACAACTACCCAAGCGATGATGACACCGATGTATTTTTTGAAGAACTTATTCATGTTTTTCTCCTTATCTTCCCATATATTCATATTCCATGATAACCGTAAGCGATTCCCCCAACGGTATCATTGGTAAAGAGTTTTCTATTATATGTAAAAACCATAACGCAATCTATAACAAATTCATCACCATCGCGCAGGTTAAATTGCAGATGCGTCGTCGTGCTATGTGCAACACCGGCAAAAATTAGTGATAGTCATACATATATAAATTATAATTGTAATAATCAATAAGTCAATGATAGATGTAGCCTAAGTGCCGATATAACAACAAAAAACGCGCCTTGAAATAAATTGAACAATCATTTCAAAACGTGTTATAGTTACAAGCTTGATTCTCGTTTAATGAGTCGGTTTCCAACAATCACTTTTTGAGGTGTATGATGATCATCATCGTCATCCTCAATCGTATCAACAAGTGAAACGGCCACTTCCCCCATTTTCCCCGTATCAACTTTTACGGAACTTAACGAAGGAATGACATATTTGGCAACTGCCGTGTCGTTAAAACTAACAACACTGACATCTTCTGGAACGTTCACCTTATTTTCATGAAACGCCTTTAATGCGCCGACCGCCATTGCATCGTTGGCAACATACAGTGCATTGGGGAAATCCTTGCGATTGGTTTTCAATGCATTGTTCACCAAGTCAAACGCCGACTGCATGGTAAAATCACCAACAAACACATTAGCCGGGTCGTAAAGTGATTGGTTTTCCAAATAATCTTTAAAAACATCGAATCGCGGATCAACAATTTTTAATTTGTGATCGCTCGAATATTCCACTCCGGATAGCATACCTATTCGCTTTAAACCACTCTCAATAAAATATGTCAAAACTGATTCAGTCGAATTATCAAAATCGGTCACAACACAATCATAGCCCTTGGCTAAGGTATCAAAATCCACAAATATGACATTGGCAGTTACTTTTAACATCGCCTTAATTTGAGCATCACTAAATTTACCAATGGCAACAATCGCTTTTACATCTTTGATTTTTGATAATGAATCGTTGGCAAAAAAACGATGAACTTTATAATGAAGCCGCTCAGCTCGCTTCTCAGCCCCCATTCTAATAGATAGATAATACAAATCATCTAATTCCTGTTGCTCGGTATACCATTGAACAATTGCAATATTATCTTTTATATTGCCGGCCTTTTTCTTTTTAGTATAGGCCAGATCTTCAGCGACCCTGAATATTTTCTTTCTTGTCGTGTCACTCACTGAAAGTGTCTTATCATAATTTAAAACCCGCGAAACGGTCGTAATCGACACGCCTGCTTTTTTAGCAATATCTTTAATTGTCGCCAAAAATAATCCACCTCTAATTTCTAAAAATTTTACTTATAAATGATCTTTAGCTAGTTTACTAAAATAAATATATTTTGTTTTACTTGATAAGTCAAGGATGTTGCGACATATTAGTGTTTCTGGCTAGTAAACATGTTGACGAGAAGCTCGTAAATTTCTATAATGAAGCTGAACTAATAAAGGGAGGTCCATCTCGTGAACGACAATATTGAACACGCTTATCAAGAATGGTCTAAACAGCCAAACTTACCAGAAAACATTGTACTTGATCTAAAACAATTAAAAAACGACCCCGATAAACAAGAAGATGCATTCGGCACATTCCTTTCATTTGGAACTGCCGGCATGCGGGGCATCATGGGTGCCGGAACAAATCGAATGAACATTTATACGGTCCGTCAAGCCGCTGAAGGACTCGCTTCGTTTATGGACACGCTGGATGAAGCCACCAGAAAGCGCGGCGTTGCGATTAGTTTTGACTCCCGTTATCATTCAAAAGAATTTGCTCATGAATCTGCTAAAGTATTGGGATACCACGATATTCCAACTTTCGTGTTTGATGATATTCGGCCAACACCGGAATTGTCATTTGCAGTTCGTCACTTACACACCTATGCCGGTATCATGATTACCGCAAGCCATAATCCTAAACAGTATAACGGCTTTAAAATCTATGGTGAAGATGGTGGTCAAATGCCGCCTAAGGAATCTGATTTAATCACTTCTTATATTAGAAAAAACAGCGACCTGTTTGCCATTCATGTTAAACCGGAACAGGCATTACGCGAAGCCAAAATCATGAACCTGATTGGTGAAGATGTTGATATCGATTACCTCGACAATGTTAAAACAGTCAACATTGATCACAACTTGATCAACACTGTCGGTAAGGACATGAAGTTTGTTTATTCACCACTTCATGGAACCGGTAAAGTCATCGCACGGCGGGCACTTGAAGAAGCCGGTTTTAGCAACTATGTTGTTGTTCCCGAACAAACAATTGCCGATCCCGAATTCCCGACAACCCCATTTCCAAACCCTGAATTCCCACAAGCTTTTGATTTAGCCAGAAAGCTGGGTAAAAAGGTTTCCGCTGACGTCTTGATTGCCAGCGATCCGGATGCTGATCGATTGGGAGCAGCTGTTCGACAACCCGATGGCAGTTATCAATTATTAAGTGGTAATCAAATTGCCAGTGTATTACTCAATTATATCCTATCTGCCCAGAAAAAGGCGGGTTCATTGCCAGATAATGGCACAATTGTCAAATCAATTGTCTCGACGGATTTAGCCGTTAAAATCGCAGCGGACTATGGTGTCGCAACCAATAACGTTTTAACCGGCTTCAAATTTATTGCCGAAGCCATTCATCATTATGAGACCAAGCATGACCATACTTTTCTGTTTGGGTTCGAAGAAAGCTTTGGTTACCTGATCAAGCCATTTGTTCGCGACAAAGATGCCATTCAGACCGTTTTGTTATTGGCTGAAGTTGCTGCTTATTACAAGAGTCAGGGCAAGACCTTATATGACGGTGTTCAGGAAATGTTCAAGAAGTACGGCTATTACGCTGAAAAGACTATCGCCAAGGAATTTGACGGTCTTGACGGTAAGGACAAGATGGCTCACATCATGTCTGAACTTCGCGACAATCCACTAACCGAATTCAACGGTCATAAAGTTATCAGCCATGCCGACTACGCTAGCTCTACCCTAACTGATAGAGATGGTCAACAGAAGCCAATTGACCTGCCGAAATCCAACGTTCTTAAGTATTGGCTGGATGATGAGACCTGGCTGGCTGTTCGACCTTCCGGGACCGAACCAAAAGTGAAGTTCTATTTGGAAGTTGTCGATAAGAATCAGGAAGCTGTCGATGCCAAGCTGGCTAGTGACGTTGATGCCTTGGACAAAGTGATTGAACAACTGGTTAAAAACTAATCAGTCATTTTAAAAATAAAATCTTATAAATCAGCACATTCTTGATTTTAATTTTGATTATCTTCAAGAATCACTACTAAAAGAGCCGGTCGGAAGTAAACAACTTTTCCGATCGGCTTTTTCAATTCAATATATGCTTCAATATTAATCCGTTAATTTTGAGGCATACCGGCACTATCACTCGCATCCTGCAGTTCATTCGAATAAATCAATAAGCGCTGCGCATAGCTTGGATGATCAAACGTTGTTTCAATATTAACCTGTAGTTCATGAAGATCATCAGTAATAATCCCATCAACATTTAGAAACATCATTCGGGTCATATCATCGTCATCATCGACTGTCCAAGCAAAAACCTGTTGTTTTCGGGCGTGGGCCTCGTTCACAAAGTCCTGATTCAACGTTGTCTCTTCCATAGTATAGGCATTAGCTTTGGTTTCAGGAAATGAAAAATTAAACGGCAAAATGTAACTGACAAATAACTTTGATGCGCGCTTCTTTAAGCCGGTAATTACATGATAATCAAGTGAGTGAATCCGATCATGGTCACGCAGCAGCCGGTTTTCATACCGTTTGATAAATAACGCCAACATATTGGCACTATCGTACTTAGTTGTTTTAATTTCAACCAACAATTTTTGATGATCATGTTCGGCAGCCGTCAAATACTGGTCGAAACTGGCAATGTGCGCCGTATGGCCATTTTCATGCACCTTTAATTTTGTCAGCTGTTTAAGTGTCAATTGATGGGGCGCTTTATTAACACCCGCCAAATTTTTCAGATTTTCGTCATGCATCAACACAAATTGATGGTCCTTTGTCTCGTGGATATCCATTTCGACATAATCAGGCTTTTCCCGGCTGGTTTTGTTTAAAGCGGGAATGGTATTCTGTACGCCGTTACCATTATCAACACCCCGATGGGAGATGGTCAGTGGTCGCGTTAATAATGCACCCTGTAAATAAATGGCATTAAACGTCATTTGAAGGCTCAGAAAAAGCAGGACCAATATGGCCGCAAAGATTCGGCGGCGATAACGATGGCGCGTTGGTCGACTGACTACGGTTCCCACTGGTTGATTTATCCCACGGTCATCCAAATTAAAAATCAGTACCAACATGAAGACAACCAAACTAAAGGCGCCAATAATGTATTGCCAAATCGATAGAAGGCCCATGTTAATAACAGCACCGCTAAAGGCAACCAGGTTGGACTTTTGATCAAAATAAAGTTGAGCCAAATAAAGTAATCCCGAAAGTAACGTCGTCGTTAAGAAACTGATTGTACCTAATACCATCATTCGCCAAAGATAACGCCATCCATTATGATGGGTCATCTGCCAGCTCTTTTTGGCTGCGGCAAATCCGGGCTGCCGATTCAGAATCATTAACGGCAACACTTGAACTAATCGAATGCCCAGATAAAATAGCAGTAGATAAAATAATGCAACCAATCCCATCAGCCACCAGCTCTGATCAATCGTTTCAAAAATAAAGGCCGGCAGTTGAACTTTTGATAATAATGGGGAGTTCAGGTAAATATCCGAAAGCGGTAAGACCAGAATAAAATAGCCTAAAAAGAATAGAAAGCTTCCTGCTCGAAGATGGCCTAAATTTTTTAAAGCCGTCAATGCCACTCGTGGCAGTCGTTGATTTTGCCTTTCAGCAATATTTTGAATACCAAACATCAAAAACGCAAACTGCCAAAAAATCAATGCCAAAATGATGATAAGTAGAACCAATAATTCACCTACCGCTGCCGGTCGCTTGGTTAACAACCAAACGACGTTGGTATACGAGAGATATGGGACACCGTTCAATTTTAAAATCAGGCTGGTCGAAAAAGTCGTCAGAGGTACAACGATTCCCAACATCAAAAAATTGATAACGATGACCAGTATCGTATAGGCGCCCCAGTTTTTAAAAAACGTCTTAAATGCCTGCCGTAAGAGCGGTTTCCCTTTCATTTTATCTATCTCCTCACTTTGGAAAGATTGTTAACTGCACAATCGAATATTTTACCATTATTAAAGCACAAAAACACTCTACCGTAGCGATAGAGTGCCTTTGATTTGATGCATGCCAATAATTCAAAAAATTAAGATCATCTATTTGGGCTTTCTAATGACGCGTACGTTTACTCGTCATAGTTAACCCAAAGCCTATGATCAAAAATACCATAGCTAGGATCAAGACAAGATCCGCTCCAATCCCAGAGCCAGTTATTTCAAAAGCATGTCCTCGCTGTGAAATATTAAGACCCATGCCTTGATACTTAGCTAAAAAGGTTCCTAAAATCAGTAATATAAAACCAATGATCAATTGAATTTTTCCTGTCAAAATCATCAACCCTCTTTGTGTTCTTTAATAACCATAGAAGCAAGATAAAAATCAAAGACAATGCTTAGCAGCACTCATCTCTTTAAATTAAGGTTCTACTCATTGACCTTATTTTCCATCGACTAAATAATAAAGAGAATTGAAATGCAAACATAAGTCTCTGCAGAATGATGCTTTGCAATTATATCAACACCCTGTAACTTTAGTGCAGAGCTCATCGCATTCATAATTAGTGCCTTTTCTTTCACGTACAAAATTAACCTGTTTAACTTTGCACGTGTTAACAATTCTTGCATATGTTTTGTATTTTTATACTGTTCTCTTTAAAATAGTAAGAATTTTTTCTCCTTCTCAATTTTAATTAAATGATAACATTCTAAGTTTTGATGTAAAGCTTTTGTACTAATTATTTTAACAAATGGTGTTGTTTCAGCATACTGACGGCTGCTTTTTGCTTTACTGCGCAAATGATTGTCTTTGATATCATGAGAGTCAATCTTTTTTTACCTTTTATCTAAAAAAATTATTTGTTATTCCCAAATTCTATGTTTAAACTATATTTTGTATAGTAAGTGTTTATGCCTTTTTGGAAATCAATTCTTATTTTCTATCAAAGGTTCTTAACCAGGGAGTTAAAAATAATAATAATCGTTACTGAAGCTATGTAAAAAAGCCGCCTAGTATAACTTTAGTAGTTACAGGACAGCGTTCATATTCTTTAATTAATTTGTCACCGCCTTTGAAATGGTTTGCTAAGGAAATTCTACTAGAACAGGGGTTATTTTTGAATCTTCACTAAATCACGACACATAATGCCAATCTAGGCAAAGCATCAAATTATATAGTATCAATATCTTGATAAAAGTTAGATTTCATCGATATTATCAAGCCAAAACATATTCAAGTCGTTTTATAAAAAACAAATATCCCCTTTCCTGAGTTGCCAAAACAAAGCTGCTATACTTTTGAGCTACACCATCTCGAACTGAATTTCTCAAATTCAAAAAAGTTAAATTTAAAAGTACCAAGCATTTTTTACTATTTTTGTGTGGGCATGGCATAGAAATAGAACAGACCAATAATTAACATCAAAATCGTCACAACTAGAATGGCTATCACCGATATCACAACAAATTTCTTCATATTATTCCCCTTCATTAAGATATTCCCCCTCGAGACAATATCCCTAAATCCGTTATAGTTCAGCATCCTTTACCCGTCAATACACTTTTGTAATAGTGCTATACATAGACAATTAATGACATATTATTTTTAATGCCTAGTTTGTATAAATCACAGTAATTGCACAAAACTAAATAACTATGCATAACAAATTTGAGCTTATAGGTATTTAAATGATGATTTCCTTAATTAAAAGCCATTAGAAAATATTTTGATCAAGGTGACAAAAAATGTGTCTAAATTTTCAGCAGGATACATTGACAAAAAATCCAAAACCATTCTTTCAAAATTACGCATCAGCAAGGCATTATCAGTCATCCTTTGACAAATAAAATTATGATTTTATCCGTTTTTAACTTCTGCATAAAAGAACTATTTTATCCAAGTCTAAATTATGATAATCATCGGTTTACTGCTCAAAACAAAGCGGAGTACCTTTTAAATTTCTTCTTGCATACACAAACCAATTAGTTATCCAAGGTTATATTAAAAGAATAGGCAGGAATTTTTTTATTTCCTTTTCTACTTTATTTTCCTTCAAGCCAAAATTCTTGTAACATAGAATTGATCATATCAAAAAGCTGTCGACTACTACTTTTTGCCTTATATCTCAAAAACACTAGTCCACTTTATAATCATCAAAGGAGGCCATGACATGAGTAAAGGCACATTTTATCAGGGTGACGCTTTATTTGTTGTTCTAACTTTCATAATCGATATCGCAATTATTGCTGCTGTTATCTACTTTGGAATCAAACTTTTCCGCGCAATTACAAATCGCAACAAAAAATAGTCATCAACACCTTTTTCAGCAATAATCAGCCATTGAAATCTTTCGGCTTATAACCTTATTAAACCTGTGACATCCCCTTTGATTCGGGTTAAACTTAATGAGGTACCAGAAACTACTTAGGAGAACCGTTATGGGGGAAACAATTCATGAAAACTGCAGTCATTACAGACAGCGCCAGCTATTTGGATAAAAAACTTGCTGCTCAATACAACATTAAAGTACTGCCAATCACGGTTATTTTTGGAACGGAGCAGTATCAAGACGGTGTTAATATCACGTCTCATGAGTTTCTCGAGAAATTAGCTAATGCGGATAAACTGCCAACGACTGCTCAGGTCACCATGCAACAGATGCAGGATGCGTTCGATGAATTAAGCGCCGCCGGCTATGATGAGGTCATTTGTGTCAACCTCTCATCCGGAATTACCAGTTTCTACGAAAATCTGGTTGCGTATAGCAAAACCGTCAAAAATATTCGCGTTTATCCGTTCGACTCCAAGATTGCCAGTGCCGGAGAAGCTGATTTGGCACTTTTAGCAGGAACAATGGCTCAAAATGGTGAAAATGCGAAAACGATTTTGCCGCGGCTGATCGACCTACGGGATTCAATTCACGTGTCATTGGTCGTCGACAGTTTGGATCACCTGATGCGAACCGGCCGAATTTCCAGCACTTCCGCCTTTGTTGGCAACCTACTGAGAATAAAACCAATGTTAACGTTTGACGATAATGGCAAGATCGTTCCGCTTGGAAAGGCGCGCACAATGAAGCAGGCGTTGGCTAAAATCCTCGATGAAATTGAAAATTCGCTTTCAGATATCGACGGTCAACTCAGAATTTCAGTGGCTGACGCCGATAATCCCAAATTAAGCAAACAGTGGGTGACCGAAATCAAAGAAAGGTTCCCCAATGCCGCTATCAGTACCTATCAAATCAGTCCGGCAATTACTGTTCATACCGGTGAAAAAGCAATGGGTGTCGTGTGGGATTGCGATTGGGAAGCAATGTAATTTAGTCACTTTCTTGTTTAGAATAACTAACCGGGCCGAGGCAAAAGCTAAAATTTGCTTCCGGCCCTTTATTATCATTTTCAAAATTTAATTTGTTTGGAGTGGAGATTTTTGGAAGAAAAAATTAGTCGGCAGACGTTACTTTCACTGCTAGCAGCTGCCCTATTATCATTTACGGGTATTTTAACGGAAACATCAATGAACGTCACATTCCCGGAACTTTCACGTCTTTTTAATATAACGCTTGATACCATTCAGTGGCTGACAACCGGTTATCTGTTGATGGTCACAATTGTCATGGCAACGACTGCCTACCTGCTTAAAAAATTTCAAGCAAAAAGTATCTACGTATTTGCCGCATCCGCCTTCATCGTTGGGGATCTTCTATGTGCGGTTGCACCAAGCTTTTCGATTTTACTGGTTGGTCGGATTATTCAGGCAATTGCGACTGGGCTTTCTACCCCACTCATGTTTCATATTATTTTCACTCAGATCCCCAAGGGTAGAATCGGCTCCATGACCGGTCTTGCTGGAATGGTCATTTCTCTGGCACCGGCACTTGGTCCTACCTATGGCGGTGTAATCTCCTCAATCACAACTTGGCGCCTAATCTTTTGGTTGATCTTACCGATTGTCCTCATTGGGTTATTTCTAGGTATTCGATATATCAATATTGCCCCGTTCGGTACGGACAACTCATTTGACGTTTTGAGCCTGCTATTTCTAGCCGGGACACTAACCGCTTTTGTTTATGCTGTTAGTAAAGCCGCTTCGTTTAAATTAACCAACCTATCAGTGGTACTCCCGATTATAGTTGGCCTCATCTGCTTGGTCTTATTTATCATGGCAAACAGTCACGGTGAAAGCGGACTGTTGGATCTCAGCATCCTCAAGCAGGCAACTACTTCCCTTTCCGCATTTACTTATTTTAGTCTGCAATTTATCAACATCGGCATTTCATTCGTTATCCCGGTATATTGCCAATATGTTCTTCATACATCTGCGATGGTGGCAGGTTTAACACTATTGCCAGGTTCAATCATCGGCGCACTCACGTCTCCTTTTGCCGGCAATATTGCCGATTCCCACGGATATGCACTGCCAATCACAATCGGCCTGAGCTGTCTAACACTTGGGAGCTTGGTCTTTTTGGTTGCACAGCAGTGGTTGACCGCATTGTTGGTTGTCTTCGCGTTTTGTATACTAAGATTCGGCTTTAACATGGGCTTTTCAAATTCGATCTCAAATGCTTCCATTAATGTTCCAAAGGAAAATACCGCCGATATCAACTCGTTTTTTAACATGCTTCAGCAGTTTGCGGGGTCAATCGGGGTCGGTATTATGGCCGCTATCATGGCTTCAAGCCAAAACAGCGGCCATGGCTCCTTTGTTCAACGGTCATACATTGGTGGTCACTATGATTATTTGTTTGTGACCATTTTAAGTATCTGCGCATTAATTGCCGCAGTCATTAATTTTCGACTTCAAAAACGGGCTCAAGTTTAAATCAAGCCTGTCTTCTGACACATCTGTCGACTGAATAATCATTTTGATAACAAAATAAGCAGCGCTGTGAAAACAACCTTATTTTTTGCTTTCACAGCGCTGTTTAACGATATTGCCTACCGCCTACCCTAACTTATAAAATAACCGCAACTTATTTTAATGATTTACAGCCATAGGATAACGGTGTTACCTTATAAACATCAAGGAGGGGATTAATATAGTAGGAAAAACCAACAACACCAAAAACGATATTGTTACCTTAACCATTCGCAAAATCAAAGAAACCGGTTATCAGGGAATTTCGTTACGAAAGTTATTAGCAGAATTACACTTGACAACCGGTTCATTTTATAAACATTTTGATAGTAAGGATGATCTCTTCCGGACAGTGACCGCCACGCTCTCCGAACGACTCAGCCAGCAAGCACGGCAGACGGCTACGAAAGAAAAAGACCCACTCGTCCAGCTCATTGATCTCGGTGAGTTTATCATCATCCAATTCAAGAAGCAGCCCAACCTGATGGGTTTCCTATTTTTCAACAATAGCATTCTCGATCTCTACCAACATAATGGTACCAGTCATTTCCCTTTGCTGGACGATACCCATCAACTAATCAAAAAAATCATGGCGGTTTATCCGACTCATGATTCCGAAAAAACATTATTTGTCAAAGTCTGGGCCTTTATTCAAGGGTACGCCATGTTGATTCAAAATAACGCGGCTGACTATGATCGGGTCTTGTTAACTAACACTGCTAAAGAAATGATTGGAGTGAAATCATGATGAAAAAAATCGTTGTCGTCTATTGTCATCCCTATAATCAAAGTTTCAATCACGCCGTTTTGGAACAGGTATTAACCAACTTGCATCACCAGAATATGACCCCGGAATTAATTGATCTATATGCGGAACAATTCACTCCCGTTTACGATGCCGAGGAACTTCGATTATTTCATCAGGGAAAAACGCATGATCCATTGGTTACCAAGTACTTGAACATGCTGCGAAACGCTGATGGGATCATCTTTATCACACCGGTATGGTGGAATGATCTTCCGGGGATGCTTAAGGGATTTATTGATAAAGTCATGAAGGAGGGTGAAGGCTTGTCTCACACCGTCACTAAAACCGGTGTTCATGGTGAATTAACGAATCTCAAGCACGCCTATGTTTTCACAACTTCAACTTCGCCAACCTTTTACCTTCGGATGTGGTGTGGGAATGCGATTAGGAAGATTTTTATTAAAGTAACGCTGAAACAGTTAGGCATTAAATCTGGAACGTGGCTTAATTTTGGCAGTATTTCGACTTCTAAACCAGAAAAGAGACAGACCTACCTGAAAAAATGTGGGGAAATGACACTTGATTTTAGTTAAAAGTCAATCGTCATATTTAGTGAATTCATTCACTAATAAAGTTATAATAAATCCAAACAGTTCGTTTGGAGGCGATCATGATGCAAAAAACAAAAGGATTATTATTCCCAGTCGTCTTTTTAGCACTTGTACTAACCGGTTGCAGCTCTTCCAGCCAACAGAAAGATAACAAACCCGCCAATCAAAAGACGGGAGATTGGGCAGTTGTTTACAATGCATCGAACAAAAAAGTGACAACCTTACGCAGTAAAAGTGCAATTGATTATATTTCCGATAAAACCGGTGACGATGGCGGTAATCATCCGAACGGTATCAATAAAGACGTCCCTGCCGGTTCCAAACTGCGTTATCGGTATGACTTGTATCAGAGTAAGCCGCGGGTAAAGATTTCATTATATGTTTATTCGAATAAATATGCCAAGTTAACCAATCTTCCGGTTATTTCCAAGATTTCTTGGAAGATGAGCAATCAGGAATTTCAAAAATTCAATCATCCAAAAGAAATCGAATAACCAATTAAAAAAGCAATTCAAAAGTCGAATTGCTTTTTTGCTGGAAAGAATTTCTATTCATCACTGACAGTGACATCCGCTGCTTTAACAAATCCGATCCGATGATTGAATTGGATTTGGACGTATTGATCATTTCCTTTAATGACATTTTTAGCACTGTTCGAGTTGAAATGGGAATTAAAGTAATCTGATGTCATCTCGCCGCCATAAACATACTTTTGCCCTGGTGCAATAGTATATATTGGCGATGGTTTGGTTCCCGTTACCTTGTTTTTCTTCAAAATTGAGCTGGTTGGATAGGCACTCCCATAAACCGGAATGGTACTGGATCCCTTCGGTGTGACCAGCTTTCCAGTCGCATTCGTGGTATTGGCATCGTTAGGGTTATAGAACCAGGCAGGTTGTCCACCATAGTCAATTTCAGTCCAGTCCCCTGATTGACCGACTTTATAAAACTGCTGGCCATCAACAGCTTTATCTGTCCAGTCATCTTTTTCGGTTGTACCAACAGAACTGGTTGAAAAGTCCTTATCTGAAATAAGACTGCTATCGAAACCCGGCTGTTGATACAGATAAACAAAGTTAGAGCCCTTCAATGGCAGATCAACGCCATCATCCGTTACCTTTTGGCCTGAATCAGCTGTTAAGTTATGATCTGGGTCAGGCGTGATCGTCACGATACTGCCGGTTCCCTGACTATCCTTAAAATTAACACCCAACAAATCAAAGTAATGCTGCCAGTTCCAATAAGTCCCAGGGTCCCAATGCATTGTCTTCTGAGCTGCAGGGGTTAGCCCCGGCACGTTGTCATGGCCGATAATGTGCTGGCGGTCTAATGGAATATTATATTTAGCGGCCAAGTATTTGACCAGCGCTGCTGATGATTGATACATCGCTTCAGTATACCAATAGCCACCAACGGCCGCGTATCCTTCATGTTCAATTCCGATTGAATGTGAATTAATGTACCAATTGCCGGCATGCCAAGCAACATTTTGCGGACGAACCATCTCAGCTACCGTCCCCTGTTCCGAACTAATCACGTAATTAGCAGAGGTGTAACTAGGAGTTGAAGCAAATAAATTGGTTGCCTCATCAAAAGTTGTCTCTGTGTTATGAATGACAATATAATTGATTTTCAGCCCGTCACTTGGTCGATTGGCTAAATCATAGTTACCGTAGTCACCTTTATTATCAAATTCCTTATAAAGAGCCGGCACCCATTCAACCGGCAGCCCGTCCGGCCCATCAGTCGTACTGGGAACGGAGGCCAAATCAAGTTTCTCCGATTGGTCCTTCAATGGCTTCACCTTCTGTGCAGTCAGTATAACGCCGGATTTTGTGACACCCTTTTTGATTGTTTTGTAAACATTATCCGAAAAAAATGCCGCTGCCTGTTTAGTTGTGTCCTGACTGTATTTTTCAACTGCACCATACCAAGAATTAGCATGACTAGTCAACGAATGGCCAAGCTTCTTTTGATAATATGCTAGAAGTGCTGCACCACCGTTAATATTGGTTCGTGTATCTTCCTTAAGCCTTTTAGTTGAATAGCCTGTCAACCCAGCGGCTTTATTTAGCGTGTGAAGTGCTGCCGAATCAGGCAATGCCTTCGATGTATTGTCGGTGCCCGTTATCGTTGAACCATTCACATCTGTTAGGTGCATGACACCATAACCCCCAGCCACACTGGGTTTGCCATTATGTGCATCAAACCGGGTCTCGTTGTACGAAACCGCCTCTAAAACCTTAACCGGTACACGATATTTTTTAGCAGCCTGCTGAAAATCAACTTGAAGTGTCTCCTTAGCTTTCGCATTAACGCCGGTTGCCATACATATCGAAAACAAGCCAACTGCTGCACCCATTAATAACCAACGCCCAATTTTATATACCCTGTATTGTTTCAAAGTTGCGTCCCTCTTTCTGCATAGATATCCGTTAACCGATTATAAATCGTTTAAAACTAGAATACACTGAATGCATTTAAAAAGATATTATAAATGATAATTATTTTAATTTTTAAAAGTTATCTTTAATAATCATCTGACACATCGGCGTCACAAATAGATGATTACAAACTTCCATCCAGTTAAATTTTATTTTCCATTCCCAGTAATGTTATCATCGTTTTCTAATTTTTATGTTTGACTTTAGCGGTCATTAAGGTAAAATCAGTGTATACTTTCGGTATAATTATAATTCAATGTGGAGGGGATTCTTTTGACCTTATATTTAAAGCACAAATTGTCGTTACTGCTCATGGCAATTGTCTCTGTTACCTTTATCAATTTAGCAATCAACGTACGCGCAAGTACAACCGATGCCCCAACAGTGACATTAAACGAGCCTCTGCAAACCGATCCCAATACTCGAAATTACCTACCGACAGGCACAGAGGCGCTTTATACCAAGATCCCCAACCAGAAAGATGCAAAAATCAGCGTTAAGGCAACTGATTTAAAGTCCGTCGCAACAACGGCCGACCAAGGACAAACCTATTTCCGGGGTTATCGGGTCGCTCAAACCAGTGACGGTAAGTTCTATTTAAAAGTTGTGTCGTTTAATAAAGCCTATAGGGGGTGGATTTATGTCGGCAACAATAATCCAAGCAGTGACACCACTTCCGTCACGAATGGCCTAACATCGGTTCAAACGTTCAAAGAAGAAACCCCATCCGACACGGTTGCCAAGACAACTTTCTATTTTACGACACCCAAAGCGTCAACACTTACTTACACCGCCCCGGATTGGACACAATATAAGGTCGGTCGAAATCTTAACGCCACAACCGCATATGTGAACGATGCCCTTAAAGTTACTCAAATCGGCACTAAGCAAAATAATCGGGACAATAACGCTACTTACTATTACGTTGAAGACAGTGCCAATCCACAAGTAAACGGCTGGATCAAATCATCTGAAGTTTCCGCAGTGAAGCAAACTTTTAACTATTAACCATAACTAAAAAGTCAATATCGTTTTGGATACGCAAAATTGTATTGGCTTTTTAGTTTGCTCATGACGATTGTTACCACTCTGTTATTCTCAATAGTGATGAGCCACTTATCAACGCCGACCTTTTGAGATCATGTGATCCTCATCGAGCTGCTGACCAGTCATCTATATAACACCATAAAGAAACTCAACAGACCGAGTTATACTTATACCGTAGTTATCTTTATTGTTTGGAAGGACGTAATCAAATGGATAACAAGAAGTTGACTAAGCGAATAAGTAACTTTTCTTAGTCGGCTATCATCTTAATTATGATATTTGTTTAGTTTGTTGTTGGAAAAGCCAAATTCTATATTGGAGAATAATGACAGTTAGTTTATTTATTCCAATTTTCTTTTCGCCAGGATACTCTCTAAACAAGCTCATAACAAATGATATAAAACATCGAAAACAGAATTGACTTGATTTTAAGTTCCGAGCATAAAGATACAATGACGGCTATTCCCCACTGAAATCAACCAATATAATACTGTATGCGTTATTACTTAAAGGGGGAAATTGGATTGAACATCAAGATAACTGAAACCGGAATTAGTGATTTTGTAAGATTCCTGGGGATTGTATGTATGGCATCTGTTCTATGGATTACTAAACAAATGGGTATGGCCTTTTGGGGTTCAGGCGTTATTGTCGGCATTGTTTCCATATTCTTTTCTCCGGGATACTTTTTAAATAAAATCGTTTTTAATTATTTCAAAAGGTTGCAAAAGAAGGAGAAATAGATTTTCTTACTGTATCTTGAAATATTTATTGCCGTAGCCTTCCCTGATCATAAACCACATGAGTAGGGCTCCTGGAAGTTTTTAAATAACGGCTTAACTGCTGAGATGTCATTGAGTTAAGTTGTCAGCTTAATCCATAATTATCTTTTCATCTCATCCTACCTTCTAATTGTATAACCAGTTTCTGTTATAATGCATGTAGTGGAGGTATTTAATATGCTAAAAAAGAGTTTGTCGTTTCTGTTACTGTTAGGGGCTATTTTTCTTAGTCTAGCAAGTGTTGGCTCGGTATCTGCCAACACCATTCCAAGCAACTATTCTTTTGATGGCTCCAAATTTACAGGGCCGATTCCGTATTATTCAAGTACCAAAAGTCAGAAAGCTTATATTTGGAATAATACCCAAACCAAACGAATTCATAATTTAAAAAACTATCCTAACACTGTCTGGTTGGTTTCCAAGGCATTCGTGAAACCCGTTAAAGGCAAAAACGAAGTGTATTACAAGTTATATTCGGCATACAAAAAAAAGTTAAAGGGATTGCCTGGTACGGTTATTTCAAAAAAAGCATTATTAAGTTGCCGGTTCTCTTTAATAGCCAACAGGCCTACCTTAACGACCTAAATAGCAATAAAGCGCTAAAGTTAACTCGACTGGTTGCTAAGCTGTTTCCTAATTCCAAAATTAATCTAAATCTGTCTAAGAGCCTGTACCTCACTCAGCCTCAAAACGCTTATCTACTAAATAGTTTTACAAATACTAAAGAACTGGATTTAAATAAGCAAACTGGTAAGTGGTCCGTTAGTGAATATGAGCGTATGGCGTCCTCTAAAGCCATTAAATTAATTGACCAACGGCTTACGGAGTTGGGGTATGATCAGAATAAAAGAAATAGTATGTCTGATTACGACATTGGCTTAAATATTGTTGGCTATGCGCAATCCTTTTATAAGCAAAGTGACTTAAAGACAGCCAATCAGTACCGATATCCAGTCACTCTGCCAGGCTTTCGCGACATGGAAGATTATCAAGCTTGTGCCATTCAGCTTGGAATTCCCAAATAAAGTAAATAATATGTACCCCTTCCTTACTCAGGAAGGGCTTTTTCCTTTTTAATCCTGTAATTTAACTTTGATATACTTAAAATAATAAGGAGGAAAAACATGAAAAAATATTTAATCATCATTTTATCTGTATATAGTTTGATCACCGGTTTAACATGCTTAATTGGAGATCAGGCGAATGCTAAAAGCAATTCCAACTATCAAATAATCGCCAGTAAGCATGTTAATACCTATAAAGCGCTTAATTCATTCAATAACAACAGTATTCTCCATGTTAAAAATCAGTATAAAAACAAGAATGTGTATGTTTGGAATAAAGAGCACACCAAGGTCCTTTACAATTTGAAAGATTTCCCTAATTCCTATCTTTCGGCTTTAACCAAGCAAACTTACCTTCATGGTGGCCATAAAAGTCTGTATTATGCCGCATACATTGTAACCCCAAAGGGTAATTCCTCAAGATACGGTCGTATCTGGCAAGGTTATTTAACCAAAGGATATAATCGTCATTATCAAAAATTAAATTATTTAAGTACAGTTGGCTTCACTAATGATCAAGACTATCTAAACTACATCAAAAAATCACCATCGCAAGTTGTTGCACGTGCAGTTTTGAAACTCTTTCCAAACAGCAAACTTTCACTGAGATTATCAAACCTTGGTCAATTTAATTCAGACGTAGATTCAACTAACAAACCTTTTGAAGAATACTTCACGAATCGAATCAATTTACAAAAAGTCGCTGCCTACTTGGGACCAACCAAGTCAAAGCTAACAAGTTCGCAAAGAATCACAAAAATTAAACAAACATTGGTTTCAGAGGGCTACACAACCAGTAAGCGACATGCGATGAGTCACTATGTCATTGGTATTTATGATCCTAATCCAAATATGGCGTGGGAAGAATTTGTCTGGAGTATTAATTTAGCTAAGCCACTATAAATCAGTCAACCCGCTGTTACCCATTAAGCATTAATTATTTTGCAAACCTTTTTACAACATTAGATAATAAGGTTATCGAAAGGAGAATCGTGATGAATAAAAAAATCGTACAATTCTTATCTATCGGCTTATTAACGCTAGGAATCAGTATGATTGCCCAACCAGTGATTTCTCATGCTTGGACATTTACAATAAGTACACCTGGACCTCTGGAAAAGCCGATGCTGCAATTTATTACACTAACACAAATAAGAACGCGTATATTTGGAACTCCCGTTTTAACAAAAAACTGCATAATTTAAAAAACTATCCATATACCACTTGGTACATCAGTCGCTCATTTGTCCGGAAGAACAAAGTCTACTACTCAATTAGTAACGGTGGCAAAGTTAAAGGAGTTGTTTGGCACGGTTACGTGACCCCAGCCGTTGTTAAAAACCTTAACAGCTTTAATAGTGATAGCGATTATCTCAGCTACTTGAATACCGACAAGTCTCAAAAGCTTTCACGGGCATTACTAAAACTAATTCCCAACGCAAATGTAAGCCTCAATTTATCTCAGCAAGCTTCCATGAACAAAATTACGGATTATCAAAATATAATCAATCTGGGAACTGTAAGTGGTACTGTAACCGAAGGAGCAATCACTCACAAAACAATTGTTCATGATTTCTTGATGGGCTTCAGTGCAACTAACGCCGCTAAAGCAAAAACTGCTGGGAAGATGCTGGCGGCAAAGGGATATACAAGTGATAAATTAGCTTCATTGATGAGTCAGGGCTACCAAGTTGGTATTTACGTTAATGATGGCGCCGCAACTTCAGTTGGTAAATCTGGATATCCCAGCACCATTAGTTTTAAATCGTCAGTTCAAAATAACATGGCATTTGTGATTGCAAAACCAAAAGAAAACTGAACCCGGATGTCTAAAATCCTCTGATCAAAAAAGGACTTGTCTTCTTAAAATTTTATGCTAGGATAGCTGATAAATGGTTTTTAAAACCGCCTACAAAGGAAATGAGCCAATTGAGATATTCAATCATCATCACAAAGGTTTTGAATAAACTAGTAACTTTTAATTGGGGCATAACACTTTTATCGTTCATTACGGCAATTATTTTATATCCACAATTACCGGGACAGGTTCCGGATCATATTAACGTTGTCGGCGCTGCTGACGGCTATGGCAATAAGCTAACAATCTTTATAATGCCGATTGGACTACTGGTAATCGGCTTTTTATCGTCTAGCAAATTAATAGACAGTCGGTACGCAGATCTTACAATACAAAATACTTTCTTAAAAACATTGATGCTGGCGATATTGATCTTGCTATGGTACGGAACCGGGCTTTTTTTCTTTACTTACGCCCAACTACTGAGGTAAATTTCCCTGTCGCTAGCTATCCAGCCTGCCTTGCAGGACGAATCTGCGGGCTAACTACATCAGCAGCCAACTGTTCTGTTCGGCTACCTGCTTTAAAGTAACTAACTGCTATATCTTCATAAGCTGCAATGACCTGATAGAAGCCGCTTAGTGTCGTGTATTCGTCAACTTGATGAGAAACGGCCTTTTCATCCGGGCCCAGAATAACAACCGGCATTGTCGGATTTCCCTTGATAAAGACACTGGCATCAGTTGCACCGTTTGTTATTTCCAGTGCCACATTCCGATCAACAAACGCATCGGCTGCTGCTCGTTGTACCAGTCTTACAAAAGGATTATCGGGAGTGGTTTCAACCGGAGGAAAACTATGAATTAGGTCAAATTCCAGATGATAGTCCGTTTGTTGATTGATTTGTGAAATGGCAGTCTGAATCAATGCAATGACTTGCTGGTTATCAAAACGTTGCGTTGGTCGGACGTTCCCTGACAATTCCGCATAATCGGGAATTGTATTAACCTGCTCACCGCCACCAATGACTGTAATACTGTGTTTTACCGCACCTAAAATCGAATCCAACGGTGCTTGTTGAAATAGTGTTGCTTCCGCTGTAGCAAACTGCAGTAATCCGGAAATTGCGTTAATTCCCTGTGTTGCCCGCGCACTATGAGCAGACTGCCCATAACTCTTAATACGGTAATTCAAACTTCCGGAATGGGCATAAACAATCTGACCATCGGTCGCTTCGCCAACCAGCAAAGCTGAAAGATCGTCAACCACACCTTGTTTCAATAAACGATTGGCACCCGGTGTTCCGTATTCTTCGCCTGCAGTCGCAATAAACCTCAATGTTCCTTTAACAGCCCGTTGTTCATGCAATTCGATAAGGGTGATAATTTGAGCTGCCAAGCCACTTTTCATATCGGCAGCCCCACGGCCATACAACTTATCGCCCACCACTTCGGCAGCAAACGGTTCATGGGTCCAAGCCCTTTGGTCACTGACATTAACGGTATCCTGATGGCCGGTAATTCCCAGCACTTCATCGGTCTCTTTCAAACCAACCTCGGCAACCAAATTAGCCCGATTACCATCAAAGCGGTCAATACGGTACGGAACATGATGAAGCTTGAACAAACCGCCAATGTATTCAGCCGTTTCAAGTTCATTGCCATTTTCAGTATTGATTTTAATTAAGTCTTTTAGAATTTGGAGCTGTTCATCTTTTCTCATTACCGTTAACCTCCAGAATTTTTATTGTTATTATCAATTTTTAGTTTGATGTTACTGTTTTGATAAAGACAAAAAAGTCCGTCCCTGTATTTTAATGAATACAGGGACGGACTTTCCGTGTTACCACCCTTTATCACGATTATTTTGCAATAATCGCCTCAACAACTCACACTTAAGTCGTGTAAGTTCGGGATCGTAACGTGTCCTCACGTAGGTATCGCTTCCACTTACCTAATGCTCAGAGCTCATCTTCGTTAACGTTTCAAAGCCGCCCTTTCACCAACTGACGGTCGCTTACTCAATTACTCGGTTAACTACTCTTCTCTTCATCGCAATTTTATGTTAATGAAAACATACGCCATGGTGAAGATTTTGTCAACTTAATTGTGCTGACAAAGTTTGAATTGCGTCTACATTCAGTTCATGCTACGCTTTGATTGTCAGAAAAAACACAGTCCGGTTGGTAGTCCGGATGCGGTAAGCTTTCTTACCGTCAGTATCCTTCCCTCCTGGGTCGTCCATCTGATGATCACAATAAAAGGAGGGCTAACAATGACTAATATTGTTAGTGGTACGTTAACCGTTATTTTTGATCCACCATTTTATAAGGGCATTTTTGAATGTCATTTTGCGGAGACCTATCAAATTGCTCAAGTTATTCTCGGTACTTCAGCGCCAACATCGCGGCAAATCGAAGAATTTTTAATCCATCGTTGGAAGTCATTGGATTTCTTTCAGTCTGATCAGGTGCCAATACCCCTTATTCGAAAGATTAGTCCGAAGCGACTTTCACGCCTCGCCAATAAAAGTATCCGAACCACCGGGGTTGGAACAAAAGCCCAACAGGCACTGCAAAAGCAGCGTGAAAGTAAAAAAGCGGCTCATAAGAAACAGTATAAAATGTTCAGGGATCAACAAAAACAGTTAATTTACCAAAAGAAACGCAAGAAACATCAGGAAAAACATAAGGGACATTAATATAAAGCCGACTCGTCAATAAATGATGAGTCGGCTTTATACTATAAAAAATCAAATTTATCGTCTAATTTTTAATTGGATAAATTTTTGGAAAAAACAGCAGTGATAAAGATCCCAGACCAATCACCAAATAAATGACCGTTGGCAGTGTCAGACCGGATTGGTCAAACGGAAGTAACGGGGCACCATTAATATAGAGGTAAAAGAAAAGGACTATCACTAATTGAACCGGTCGCTTGCTGCCTGTTAGGCGACCTAAGAGTTGACAAACCAACGGTAATTGAACGGCCCAAATAAACAATGCCACCATCATAAAGGCTGGTACCTTACTCAAAGCGGGGAGCACAAGGAAAATTGATAACGCGATCCCAGCGAGACACTCCCTGAGTGTTTGGCGTCTTTGACCATTTGGTATCGTCCGCAGCCACTGATAAACATCGTTTTGAACCCCGCCGGCACCAAGTTCCGCAAATAACGGAATAACCGCTAAAAATAAAATTGGAAACGCCGAATGAATGAGTCCGCTATACGTACTGCCCCAATTCCACAACCAAATAATCATAATGATTAAAACCCAATAGTTTGTAACGCCACCCGTTAATAATCTGGACGATATATAGAATTGTGAGTGTTTGATACCATTCATTTCCATGGCTGGTAGCCGTTTGGCCGGTAATCGGAATGCAGGTAACCGCATTTCCCACCTACCCATATGATAAGCGCTGATAGGTCGACGCTCTAAAAGCAGGGCGGCTAACACGACCAGTCCAATTCCCAATAATACAAGCAGTCCCATATTCAAAAAATCCAATCCCGTTAACTTCAACGTCGGAAAAACAAGGTTATGCGCGCCCGTATACCGAGTTGAGGTACTGGCGCCAATGACTTTTAGTAACGTTAACGGCTTCCCGGAGGATTGCACCACGGCTTGTTTAATATTTGTAATTAAGTAGCCGCTGCCGGATAAGTTGAATAAACGCAGGAGATGACCGGGGGTGTGCTGATAATTCGCCCCTGCCGCATACAAAATAGCCAAGAAAGCCACTAAGCCGGCAGTACCAAGTCTACCGCGTAATCCCGGAATGAACTCCGTAAAAATTGTTAACGCAGAAACAAAAATCAAACCAGGTAATAATATCAAAAACGGCATCAAGAATTGACCCAGATTAAAGGTTGTCTGCCCAAATTTAAGTAAGGTGCCAATTAGTGAAAAGATTAAAATAATTAACCAGAAAATCAACATGAGACATAAATTGCTTAAAAATTTCCCCATGATATAGTTCAACTTTGAAAATTTAGTGGTTAAAAACAATGTCATCGTGCCATTATCACGATCCATTCGAATCGTATTTCGGAGAAAAGTTGCCCCGATTAACGGCAAAAAGAATCCCATCATAAAACTGACACTGATCGATGCCCAGCTGGCATTATTGGCTTGTTGATATGTATCCGGATTGACAATAATTGCCCGCATCACACCGGATCCTCTGGGAATCATCAGTGAGACCGAAAAGATCAGGGCAATGCATAACGCGACAAACGACATCCGCCGATACTTTTCCCGAAAAGTAGCCTGAAAACTATCTTTCATAAAGAAATCACCCCTTTAAGGGCACCCAAGTATGCTTCTTCTAAACTGGGTAACACTTGGCGGGCTTGTGGCTGCCTAGGCGTCTTCGCAATTTCTCTAATTTGAATGCCGTCCGGCCGCTGAATCAGTGAATTTGTCGGTTCTTCCAACTGTTTGGCAGTCAGCGGAGAAGTGTCGGCCGTGGTAACCGGATACTCCCAAACATGACCGATACTTCGTTTTATTAAATCACTGGGTGTCCCCTGATATAAGAAATGACCTTCCTTAATTAACAAAATTTGACCAGCGATCGCTTCCACATCGGAAACGATATGTGTGGACAGCAAAACCAAATGATCATTTGCCAACTCACCCAAAATATTTCTTAACGTTACCCGTTCCTCAGGATCAAGTCCGGTCGATGGCTCATCAGCAATAATGATTTTCGGGTCATTCAGCAAAGTGGCCGCAATGCCGACACGCTGCCGCATGCCTCCGGAGAAATCTTTTAATCGCTTATGACCTGTATCTGCCAAATGCAATCTTTCTAGAAGTGACTCGGTCTCTCGTCTCGCCTCTTTAGCTTTCATCCCTTTCATCCCAGCGATATAGTTTAAATATTCACCCGCCGTTAAATTAGGAAAATACGGGACCTGCTGAGGCAAGTAACCCAACAGATTTTTCATTACATTGGGATGGGCAATCATGCTTGTCCCATCAATCAAGACATCTCCCTTGGTCGGTTTCTGCAACGTGGTTAATATCTTCAATAGTGTTGTCTTTCCCGCACCATTCGGACCAAGCAGCCCGATTAAACCACCATCGTGAAGTGTCGCGTTTAGATCAGAAAAAATCTTTGTTTTACCATAACTCATGCTCAGATTTTGTATTAATAATTCCATTTGTCTCTCATCAACCTCTTTTCCGGCATTAACCAAAGATTCGTGGTTAAAATGCCTTATCACCTATTTATTATCATTAACCTATTTATCAATATATAATAACAATATGCTTTACGAAATTATTTGTCCAACATAGTTTTATAATATCTCGTTTAAATTTTATCGTTATAGCCGTTAGTATCTAATCATTGCCTTACTTTTAATGGTTAATAATCGCAAAAAAGCACCCCTTTTTAAGAGTGCTTCTGACTATGCATTTAATTTTTCCTGTAACGCATTCGTTAATGTCTCACTAAAATTAATGCCGCGCTTCTTTGCTTCATCGGCAAGTGCAACAGGAATCGTGACATTTTTATGAACAGTCCTTTTCTTCATTTGCTTCAGTTTCGACTTCATGTCAACCCCGACTAAGCTAACAACTAAGTTAGGATTTTTAGCCTGTATCTTTTTTATATCTGACGGCTTAGGATATATTGGATAGTCTGGCAATGCAACCGCAATCGCGTCAGGTGCTTCTTTCAGCGCTTCGGTCAATGTTTTTCCTTGAGATACCGTATCGGGAATATCCGGAAAGGTTACTGTGTAGTAGCCATCATTACCCGTATTATCAAAGATCGCCGGATATACAACATAATCTGGATTTTTCATTTGCTTGGAGTGCTTGAAATTGTAACTTTATTTTAGCCCCGCCTGTTTTAAGATTGACTGATAAGTTCCCGGTGCAATAACTGTTTTTTTGCTTGCGAACGGAATCGTGACTTTATGCCCACGATCATCCACAAATCTATGATGATCGCCTGATTGCCGACTCTTAAGTTCACGAAATCCGTTTCTCTTTAACAGTTTTAACACCTCAGAGGCTTTTACTTGAGGCACTCCCTTGACTCCTTTCTATAGGTTATTATACACCCGTGTGTATTGATTTCATGTAAACATGAGTGATGTTCGAACACCACTCATATTGTTATTTACGTTATTTCTTTGGCTTTTTTTCGAAAAAAAAAGAAGCAAGATGAAAAATCATCTTGATTCCGTTTTTCAATCAGTTATTAAATTTTCAATCGTACAGATCAGCCAACTTTTTCTGAACATCCGGATGATTGATAAACTCATCATACGTTGTGTCAGCCTTATCAATGATCCCGTTATTCGAGACTTCAATAATATGATTGGCAATTGTCTGAATGAATTCGTGATCATGTGACGTAAAGATAATGGATCCCGGGAAGCCAACCAAACCCTCATTCAGTGAGGTAATTGATTCCAAATCCAAATGATTTGTCGGATCGTCCATTAACAAGGTATTTCCCTTTTCCAACATCATCTTGGACAACATGCAGCGTACTTTCTCACCACCGGAAAGGACTTTAACCTTTTTATCAACGTCATCCCCGGAGAACAGCATTCTTCCCAAGAATTGACGAAGAAAAGCATCATCATCGCTTCCCTTAGGCGCATATTGACGCAGCCAGTCAATAATTCGTAAATCATTGTCATTAAATTCTGAAGCAAAGTCCTTTGGCATGGAAGACATTTTAACTGTTTGACCCCAAGTAAACTCACCGGCGTCAGGCTGACTTTTTCCGGCTAAGATCTGCATCAACGTGGTCGTTGCCAAATCATTTCGACTCACAATTGCAGTCTTATCACCGGGACGCAACGTAAACGTCACATCGTCCAAAATCTTAACCCCGTCGATTGTCTTCGAGATTTTATCCACTCTCAGCAAATCATTTCCCAATGGGCGCTCTTCCTCGAACTTAATGAACGGATATTTTCTTGACGACGGTTTAATATCGTCAAGTGTGATCTTTTCAAGCTGCTTCTTTCTGGAAGTAGCTTGTTTTGATTTGGAAGCATTTGCACTAAATCTGGCGATAAATTCCTGAAGCTCTTTGACCTTTTCAGCCTTCTTGGCATTAGAGTCCGTTTTCATCTTAGCAGCTAACTGGCTGGATTGAAGCCAAAAGTCATAGTTGCCAACGTACATTCTGATTTCTCCAAAGTCAACGTCACACATCATCGTACACGTTTGGTTTAAGAAATGGCGGTCATGAGAAACGATAATCGTAATCTTTGGATAATCAGCCAGAAAATTTTCCAGCCATTCAATCGTATAAACGTCCAATCCGTTGGTTGGCTCATCCAATAATAAAATATCCGGTTCGCCAAACAACGCCCGGGCCAACAGTACTTTCACTTTTTGACCTTCCGTCAATTCACTCATTAATTGTTCATGAAGGTCTTCCGGAATTTCCAAAGACTGCAATAGCTGCGACGCATCAGCTTCAGCATTCCAACCATCCATTTCAGCAAATTCAGCCTCCAAATTGGCCGCTTTAATGCCGTCCTCATCGGAGAAATCAGCTTTGGCATACAGAGCATCCTTTTCCTGCATCACATCATAAAGATGCTTATATCCCTGAATCACCGTCTGCATGACCGTCTGATCTTCGAATCCGTAATGGTCCTGGCTCAAGCTTGAGATTCGTTCATTTTTATCAACGTGAACGTTGCCGGTAGTGGGCGTTAATTTACCTTCCAATAATTTGAGAAAAGTGGATTTACCCGCACCATTTGCACCGATAACGCCATAACAGTTACCCGGTGTAAATTTTAAATTCACATTTTCATATAGTTTTTTACCTGAGAGTTGTAATCCCATTTCTGAAATTGTAATCATTAACTTCTTTTCCTCGCGTTTCTGTATTTCCCTGAAATCATAGTGAAACAATTTGATTCAATCTGTTTGTATCGACAGCCGACTTTAACATCACATAGTCACTTGTTATTAACGCTATTATTATCATCGTTCGGTCCGCATTGTTTCACAAATCATTTCTATAATCAAACAAAGAGGCTGTGGCAAACTCCTTTGTCCCAGCCTCAAACACATCTCATGTAAATCTATCATATATAGAACAGGTTAGCAATCCCATTCATCCATTATATAAACAAATTCCAATCTAATTGAGCAAAAAACGACCTACCGATCAATGGCATCCAGTTTGTTTGCCCATTCAACTTTAATATCATCATCTGAAATGACCAATTTCGTAATTGCCCCATTAGCAATCGGCACACCGGTATCCAAGTCCGGCGCATAGCGGTCAACAATAGAACGGATCGTCATACCGTGAGAAACGATCAAGATTGTCTGATTGTCTTCGGTACTCTCCCGAATCTTATCAAAACCGAAGTTGAGTCGTTCCCAAAACATCGCATTATTTTCAGCATTATTATACAGATCTGCTCGATGAATCAAATCTCTGGCACGCTCAAGGCCAAAATCTTTAAGCACTTCTTTTTCCGAAGTCTTTTGAACCTGAGCCCCCACAAACTGCCACATCTGGTTTAAATCATTACCCTCGAAATAACCGTGAAACTGTTCCCGCAATTCCGGATATTGATAACTGACAATATTTATATTGTGAGGATTTGCCCGCAATATAATCCGTGCCGTATCAATAGCCCTGCCTGAATCACTGGAAAATGCAGCATTGAAATTAATGTCCTTCAGCCGTTCACCAGCACTCTTTGCATCTTGAATCCCCTTTTCGGTTAATGGTGAATCAATCCATCCCTGGACCTTGTTATACAAATTCATGTACGTTTGTCCGTGTCGGACGAGATATGCAGTGACTTTTTTCACGAGAATCAGCCTCATTTCATATTTTTTCAATCATATACACTCTAAGTATAGCGAATCGCGAAGAAAGAATCACTTAAAAACAATCGCAACCCACAAAAATGATTTAAATCACAAATTATTTTGCCATTATTTTTTCAGAATCAAATTATCAAATAAAGCAACATATTTTGTTATACTTATTGTGAAGGAACAAACTAAGTGAGTACTATTCGTCTTACGCATGAAAGGACAGAAATCCAATGACCTATTTGTTAAATTTTGCGCCTTGGCAACAGGCACTCTTCGCCACACTTTTTACATGGGGCGTCACCGCCCTTGGTTCTGCTCTTGTCTTTGCATTTAAGACCATTCGAAGTCACGCACTTGCCATGATGTATGGGTTTGCGGCTGGTGTCATGATTGCTGCTTCTTTTTGGTCACTACTGGATCCGGCAATCAGCCTGGCTGAGGAGTTGGATAAAACGCCATGGCTGGTTGTCTCAAGTGGCTTTATACTCGGTGGTCTTTTCTTATACGTGGCCGATAAAATTATTCCGGCACTCTACATCAGACACAACGAGAACGAAGAACCACCGCATAAAGTTAAACAGGCAATTCTACTGGTCTTTTCAATTACCCTTCATAATATTCCGGAAGGATTAGCCGTCGGCGTAGCTTTTGGTGCTATCCAAGCAGCCAGCAGCGCCCAGCATGCCACTATGGTGCTGGCGGCGGTAACGGTTGCAATCGGAATCGGCCTGCAAAACTTCCCCGAAGGTGCTGCCGTGTCAATCCCACTGCGACAAAATGGGATGAGCCGGCCGCGGGCTTTCATGTACGGGCAGGCAAGTGGGATGGTTGAACCAATTGCCGGCATTTTGGGTGCCCTATTAGTTTCCTATGTCAGTCAAATTTTACCATACGCACTGGCATTTGCGGCTGGCGCAATGATTTACGTTGCTTGTAAAGAGTTAATTCCGGAAGCTCATGCCCGAACCAAATCCGAATCACATTGGGCCATTTTTGGTATTATGGCTGGTTTTACTTTAATGATGATTCTGGATGTAGCACTAGGCTAAAAAACCGTTCGGAGAAAGATCCTCCAAACGGCTTTTTAATGACTAAAGCATGATCTTAATGATGCGGATATTGATGGCCGATTTCATAAACCATTTCAGGTTCCTGACTAATTCGTGTGTTACGGTTCAAGCCATCAACCTGGTTCATTTCATCATCGCTCAACTCAAAATCATAGATATCGGCATTTTGCTGAATCCGTTGCGGGTGAACGGATTTCGGAATAAACGCGTCTCCTCGTTGTAAATGCCAACGTAAAATAACTTGAGCTGCTGACTTACCGTGGGATTCAGCAATCTTAACAATCACCGGATCATCAAAAATCCGTCCCCGTCCCAACGGTGCCCATGCTTGGGTGACAATGTGGTTATCGCGATCAAAATCAACCATTGCCTGTTGAGATAGATATGGATGAACTTCCAATTGGTTAACAACCGGCATGTCATTTGCCTTGGTCGCTAAGTATTGTAAATGAAGCATGCCGTAATTACTCGTTCCGATTGATTTAACAAGTCCCTGCTCTTTCAAGGCTTCAAAGGCACGCCAAGTCTCAAAAAAATGGGTATGAATTGGCCAATGAACCAAAAGCAGGTCAACATAATCCAGTTGAAGTTTCTTCAAAGAATCCTCAAACGAAGACATCACCTTATCATATCCCTGGTTTTCTTCAGCAATTTTAGTGGTGATAAAGATCTCATCGCGTTTAACGTTCAAATCCTTAATTGCTTTACCAACAGCTGCCTCATTTCCATACATCTGGGCGGTATCGAATAACCGATAGCCATCGCTATAGGCGGACTTAACCGAGTTAATCAGCTGATCCTCATCCGTCATACGATAGACACCCAACCCCTGGACGGGCATTTTATTGCCATCTGCTAATTCAATTCTGGAACCGATATTTTGCTTAGACATTAAATTCCTCCGTTTTACTTTAATTCTTTAATAACATGGGCAGGGTTTCCGCCAATTAAAACGTTGTCACCAAATGACTTTGTGACAACAGCACCTGCAGCAATGATCACATTGTTTCCAAGTGTGACATTTGGGGTAATGACAACACTGCCACCAGCCCAAAGATTATCACCAATTGTCACTTTACCCGGAATTTCAATGCCACGGTTTCGCTCCTCAACATCAAAGGCATGATCCACCGTATAGATTTGGCAATTTGGACCAAGCAAACAATTATCACCAAATGTAATGGAGGCAACGTCAATAAACGTGCAGCCATAATTAGCAAAGAAATTATTGCCCACCGTAATGCCATATCCGTAATCGCATTGAAAAGGTGCCATCACCTCAAAGTTTTTCCCTGTTTTTTGAAAAATATTACTTAAAATTTTCATTGCTTCATCCGGGGCTTCTTTGGACAAATCGTTAAACTCATTAATTCGTTTTCGAGTTTTCCAACGGTCTTCTGATAATTCCTTATCTGTATTCAAATACTTCTTACCCGCGAGCATTTTTTGCTTTTCAGTCATCGCCATTGATTATTTTCCTCCGGTTCCGTTTTTATTAACCACTAATGACATTATAGCAAATGCCCGCAGTTTATTTTTTGAATGACATATTAAAACGAGGTTGAGACAACATTTAAATTGTCTTAACCTCGTTTTTTTAGTGCGTTACATTCTTCCTAGAATAAGGTCACTATTTTAAGATTAGCTTCACACACTATTTTAGGACTGTTCCGCTAACCATAAACCTGCATGTAAGCTGACAGCCATCAAATTCCAAGGACAGGAATTTGTTACCTGCCAGCTTACACTCCGGTTTATCCCAGATTAGCTTCACACACTATTTGATATCGTTAAATGGAAGATCAAACATTGTTGCAAGATCAGCGATTTGTTGTTCACTGGCAGCAAATGTCAATACGGTATGGTGACCGCCACCATCGTGGATCCATTGAGTAGCGCCGGCCTTCAAGCCAACTTTTGGTGTCCACATTTGTTTTGCAACTGGAAGATGTGGTGTTGGCTTTGGAGCTTTATGTCCTTCAACAGCGTAACCAATCATGCGATATTCATTACCAAAGTCTGAGATGGTAACATCGAATGCGTCACCTTCACGGCCGGTAAATACCAAACGTGCAGGATCTGCTTTACCACCGATGTCCAATGGATGAACTTCAACCCGAGGCTTGTCACTGGCAATGCTTGGATCAACTTCAAGCATATGTGAGCCAAGGATTGCTTCTTTGCCCTTTTGTAATTCAAGGGTGTAGTCTTCCATGAAAGCAGTTGATTGGTTATGAGTCAAGACTTTGAGCAAACGATCCAAAGCGGCTGTCTTCCAGTCACCTTCAGCACCGAAGCCGTAACCGTCAGCCATCAACAATTGTGCTGCAAGACCTGGTAATTGTTCCAAACCATAAAGGTCTTCGAAGTTAGTTGTGAAAGCAGTGTAATTTTCTTTATCCAAGAAGTTCTTGATACCGAAGTATTCACGAATTTGATAACGTACTGAATGTTCGTACTTATCTTTATCGTTGTCTCCTTGAACAAATTCATACTTATCTTGTAATTCTTTGTATTTAGCATCAATGTCGCTTTCAGAAACGGCGTTAACTGCTTGTACCAAATCGCCTAAGGCATAGTAATCAACAGTCCAGCCAAATTGAATTTGTGCTTCAACCTTGTCACCTTCAGTAACAGCAACGTTACGCATGTTATCACCGAAACGGGCAACCTTGATCTTGAAGCTTTCATTATAAGCAACTGCGACGTCTTCCCAGTCGGCAATTTCTTGTTGAACGTCTTCGTCACCCCACCAGCCGTAAACAATCTTGTTGTTCTTACGAAGGCGGGCATTGATAAAGCCGTATTCACGATCACCATGAGCACTTTGGTTAAGGTTCATGTAATCAAAGTCAATGGTGTCATATGGGATGTGGTTCAAGTATTGGGTAGCTAAATGAAGCAAAGGCTTCTGAAGTAATTTAGTACCTCTAATCCAGTTCTTGGCAGGTGAAAATGTGTGCATCCAAGTGATCACACCGGCTACGTTATCGTTGTAGTTGGCATCCTTCATTAATTGAGTGATGCTGTCAGCAGTAGTGGCAACCAACTTAAACTTGATTGGGTAGGGAAGCTTGTTGGTAGCGTTTAATTTGTCAACGATATCACGCGCATCCTTCTCAACTGATTTCAGTTGTTCTTCACCATAAAGATGTTGACTACCGGTAACAAACCAAAATTCATAATCAGGAACTTGTAACATAGTATTTTCTCTCCTCTTTGGTTAAATATTAATGAAACATTTTTATTAATATTTGAGATCAAAGTCTCAAATATTGATAACTATTTAATAGCTGAAGTATCGGATTCCTTGATTCCAGCACGTTTGTGAAGGTCAAGTTCGATCTCTTCAAGCGATTTACCACGAGTTTCAATGAACTTAGCGTGAACGAAGAAGATCGCAATTCCGCAGACGACTGCGTAGAACAGGAAGGCATTATCAAGTCCCCATGCACTAAGCATCATTGGGAATGTTAATGAAACAACCATATCGGCCAACCAGTTGGTAGCTGAGCAAAGTGATGTTCCCAAACCACGAATGTTGAGTGGGAAGACTTCACCAATCAGAACCCAGGTAATTGGAGCCCAAGTACATGCATAAAAAGCAATGTAAACGGTCAAGGCAATCGCACTAACCATTGCGGCAGTTTGAGAACCACTATCGAACTTAAGAATTGTGTACATCACAATTAAGGACAAGCCCATGCCGCTGGCACCAAAAATTAACATCTTTTTACGGTCAACTTTATCCATCAGCAACATTGCAACAACCGTAACGGCAACGTTAATCACACCAATTCCGATATGGGCAAGTAAGGCAGCGATAACGCCCCAGCCAACATCGGTAAAGATCGTTGGTGCATAGAAGATAACACTGTTTGAACCGATAACTTGCTGGAAAACGGCTGCGCCAAGACCAGTAATCAAAGCCGGACGAACTGCTTTACCAAATAATTCTTTCCAACCACCGGTCTTCTGTGAAGCTGTTTCTTCAATTTCACTCATTGCCTTGTTAACGGCACCTTCGTCACCCTTGTTTGTGTTCATCAAAACAGAACGAGCTTCGTCTTTTTTACCGACTTTAACAAGGAATCGAGGACTTTCTGGCAAGAACAACGCACCAACATATAGGATGGCAGCTGGTAATGCGGCAAATCCTAACATCCAACGCCAGCCAGTATACATATGAGCGAATGTGTAGTTCAAAATGTAGGCTAATAAGATACCAATCATGATCATTAACTGGAACATTGTTGCAACCGCACCGTGCATACTCTTTGGTGCAAGTTCATGCAGATACGCAGGAATCAATGCTGATGTAATACCAACACCAACACCCAAGACAATACGGGTAATTAACAATACCCAGAAGTCTGGTGCAAATCCAGATGTAATGGCACCAATGAAGAAAATGATCGAGGCCCAAACAAGTAACTTACGACGGCCATACGTATCCAAAAACTTACTGGTTGCCAAAGCACCAATAATGGCACCGATTAAAACAGAACTAACAACCATACCCTGTTGCCATGGTCCTAAGTGAAGTTGTTTTTCAATAAATAGAATTGCACCTGAGATAGACGCAATATCGTAACCAAAAAGCAATCCGCCTAAGGCACCGAAACTATATATAAATCCGTTTGAAACTTTCTTCAAAACGAGCACCCCATTCGACTTTTTAAAATAAAATCAACAAAACAATTGCAAAAACTTTGTGCGCACACTGTAAACGGTTTCTGACATCGCTTACAAAAGCAGTATAAAATATTTATCCGCATAAATCAATACATATTTTATTTGTTAGCATAACAATTTTTTGTAAAAAAAGTCGAAAGGGGTTCGCATGCCTGTAACATCACCACCTTTCGTGATTCGTTCCTTTCCAAAAAAATCAGACGGTCTTGGTTGTATCGATAGCTTTGGTAGAATCTCGTACAACCAATTCAGCATCAAAGACCTTAGAACGATGCTCTTTTTTATTAATCATATCAATCAGCATTTTTGCGGCCGTTTCACCCAATAAACGCTTAGGATGAATCATTGTCGTAATCCCTGGATTAATATATTTTGAAATTTCGTAATCATCAAAACCGGCAACCGAAATATCACCGGGAATATCAAACCCTTCTTTGCCCAACATCCCGATCACTTCCATTGCCAACTGATCGTTATAACAAACAATCGCTGTTGGCCGCGCATTATCCGGTACTTCTACACGATTCTTGATCTTTCGAAGGACATCATTAATGTCATCACCGGAACGATACATCATAATATCACCGGAAGACGCAACGTTGGGGTGTGTCTGATAAGAACGAATGTAACCGTTCATCCGGTTAACTCCCTGCATATCATCAACCTGAAAGACACCCAATACCCGTTCATGCCCGTGATCCAACAAATAATCCATTAATTTCTTCTCGCTGGCAGTGTCCGCCACTTCAACATATGGAAAATCCAATTCTGGATAATGTGCATTAATGAAAACGGCAGGTTTACCGGACTGAATAATCATCTGATAAACATCCAAATTGGGATTTTCCAATGTGCTTCGCGTCGGTTCGATAATAAATCCCAGGACATCGTTATCCAACATATTTAATAAATTATGCCGTTCATTATCGTGTTCATCATGGGTATTTCCTAAAAGAAGAGAGTACCCGGCATCAGAAATGACCTGATCAATTCCACTGATAATATTTGGAAAAATATAATCCGCAATGTGGGTTGTGATCACGCCGATGCTTTGATTTGAACGTTCCGAACGAACTTTATTGTTGATCCAATCATTAACGTACATACCACCGCCCTGGACACGATAAATGTATCCCTCATGTTCAAGATCACCTACCGCTCGTCTGATGGTATATCTACTGACTGAATAAATTGCCATTAATTCGGATTCGGTGGGGATTTTTTCGTTAATCTTATATTTTCCATTAATAATATGGTGTTTAAGGCTCTTTTTGACCATGACATACTTTGTTTCCATTTTGTTAACCCCCACTCGTTTAAAATTGAAAGTCTGCAAGACTATCTTTTGTGCACTTATCGAGATCATTACTATCATTTGACGTACTCATCGAGCTGTTTGTAGATAAAAAAGCCACTTTGCTTAACCCGATTATTTTCCAGCACCGGCCGCAAACATTAGAACCACCGTTAATGCTAACGTTGCCAATGTCCAAAGCCCGAAATGATGGTTATGCTTTGGTTTCTCTTTTCGGGCATAGTCAAAGCCCCATAGAAAAATTAGAACAATTAAAGACACGTCTGATATGCCCGATAAAATGTACAGTATATTTTGCATAATAAACCTCTCACTTTTTCCCTTAGAATATCCCTACCAATAAAATATCATACTTCTAAGGTAAATAACATAGAATTGTACGGATAAATGTTAAATATTGGATTGGACCTCCGTACAAAAAAACATTATAATACATATAAAAGCGGTTTCAAAGCTTAAATTTATTATTTTTAAGGAGCGGTTCATAAAAATGCAAGCAAAAAAAGAATTATTCGATAAATATAACGATCAAGATATTCAAAAGTTCACGTTAACGAATGACAACGGCGTTTCTATTTCTGTTATCTCACTTGGCGCAACTTGGCAGGCATTTAATTTTCCGGATAAAAATGGTAAAACAGCCAATGTCTTACTTAGCCAAGCATCCAGCAAGGAAATTATGGCAAACCAATACTTCTGCCAAGCCATTGGCCGAACTGCCGGTCGAATTACCAACGGTACTTTCTCCATTAAAGGAAAAGAATACCATGTTGACCAAAATGAAGGCAATACGACACTTCACGGTGGCCCTCACGGTTTCAATACTCAAGTATGGAACGGGTCAATCGAAGATAATAAGATTGTACTTGAAAAACACATTGATTCATCCGAAGATTCATTCCCGGGAAATATCGACGTTAAAATTACTTGGACATTAGACGATGATAATACTGCTACTGTTACCTATAGTGCCAAAAGCGATGCTGATACACTGTTCAATCCAACTCAACATGCTTACTTTAATTTAAGTGATGCTAATAACGTTTACGGTCAATCCCTCACAATTGATGCGGACAACTATTTGGAATTAAATAAAGATAAAACACCATCCGGAAAGATGATCAGTGTTGCCGGATCCGCCTACGATTTCCGCTCAGGTCAAAACATCAAGAATGGTATTGACGACATGAAAGCCAGCGTTGGTCATACTTACGATGAAGTTTATGTCATTAATAATCATAAAGCTGAAGATCCGATCGCTACTTTATCCGATCCGGATTCCGGTCGTCAAGTTTCAATCTTCTCCAACCGAAATGCGTTGGTTGTCTTTACCCCAGACGATTTGGATGGGGTTAAATTCGAACGTGGTGCAGGTGTTCCTCATATGGGAATTGCAACGGAAGCTCAAACCTTACCCGATACGCCAAATCACAAGGGCTTTGGTGATATCGTACTGCCAGCCGGTGAAGAAAAGAGCTACTCAATCAGCTATAAAGCCGAATTCTAATTTAGCACGACTACAAGACCATTTTTATTCAATCAACATACGATGACATTGAGGTCCAATTAATGAACTGACTGCGCTCAGTCTTAATTGGATCTTTTTGTGTGACAGGCAACATAAGATAATATCCAAATTCCTAAAAGGGTCCTTGCCGAATCGATGTTCAATCGGCTTGTGAAATCGGTTTCACAAATTTATAATAATGGAGACCCATAAAAATTTTAGGAGGATCAGACTATGAGAACATTTAAGTTTCGTTGGTTGGGGTTACTAGGGACGATTGGTATCGTCCTGATTTTACTAACCGGCTGTGGCAAGAGCAATTCTTCATCCAATTCAAAGGGACCGCTGATCTGTGCGACTTCCGGAACACTTTATCCAAGTTCATTTCACAATGAAAAAGGTAATAAGCTAACCGGTTTTGATGTTGAAATTGTTCGTGCCGTTGCTAAAAAGATGGGGCGAAAAGTTGAATTCAAAGAAATGAACGTTGATGGTCAGTTGACCGCCGTTAAAACCGGTAAGGCCGATATCGCCGCAAACGACTTTTCTGTTTCACCTGCCCGAGAAAAGCAATTCGCTCTATCTACGCCTTATAAACATTCGTTTAACAGTCTTATCGTTCGTCAAAAAGATGATTCAAGTATTCATTCCTGGGCTGATATTAAAGGCAAACGGGCGGCCGGTGAAGCCGGAACCAGTTATCAGCGACTTGCAAAACAACTAGGTGCCAAACCGGTCAACTATGATAACGTCTCAAATGATATTTACATGAAAGATGTTAAAAATGGTAAAACCGATCTGATTATGAATGACTATTACCTGCAAAAGCTAGCCCTGGATGCGGTTCCAAATAACGGATTAAAAATTTTAAGCAATATGTATTTCAAAACTAATGAAGACGGCAAAGGGACCGGCATTATTATGAAGAAGGGAAACACGAAGTTACAAAAGCAAATTAATAAGGCACTGGCTGAATTAAAGAGTGACGGTACTTTAAGGAAATTATCAGAGAAATATTATCACGCCGACGTTTCCAAACAGCCGAAAGTCCATATTTCAAAAGCTTTCACAATCAAGTAGGTGATGCACTTGAGCATACTCAATTATTTCTCAATTCCAAACTTTTTCAACGCCCCTTTGGCATTCCACTCAATCCCAAAAATTTTGGCTGGATTTCCAATGTCACTATATTTAACAGCCATTAGTTTTATTGGGGCTTTGATACTGGGTTTGTTTTTAACACTAGCTCAAATGAGCCATTTTAAATTACTTCACTGGCCTGCCAGAGCGTTTATTTCCTTTATGAGGGGCGTTCCGATGCTGGTATTATTATTCATCATTTACTTTGGCTTTGGTGCAAATGCATTGCCAGCCGCTGTGATTGCCTTTACGATTAATTGCAGTGCATTTGTTTCCGAGGTCTTTCGTTCCTCATTTAGTGCCGTGGACCGCGGTCAGTGGGAAGCCGCGTATTCTTTGGGGCTTCCCTATCGAACAGTCATCGCCAAGGTGATTTTTCCACAGGCCTTTAGAATCGCAATCCCGGCATTGGGAAACATTCTGCTGGACCTATTTAAAAGTACCTCGCTGGCTGCCATGATCACGGTTAGTGAAATGTTTATGGATGCAAAAATCATTGCAGGTGCCTATCAGGACTATATGAGTATTTATATTGTCATGGCTATCATCTACTGGTTCTTCTGCTGGCTGATGACAGTGGGGCAAACCCAACTGGAACATGCTCTTACCTAAACATTTTCCATAAAAAGTTTTCAATTCCGCTTCTCGATCAGCGTTGATTTGGAAACTTTTTTACGGTTTCCAATCCCCCGCTCCCGTCATTATTAAAACGCTAACAACTGATTGGGCATCGATTTCAAACGGTTGCATCACTTTATCTAAATGTTATAATCGACACTAATTTCTCAATCAATTTGAAAACTCGAAAGGAAGCGTTGGATGATAAGTAACACCAAAGAAGATTCTTCAGATAGTGATCCGGCCAATATTAATAAATTTGCAGATGTGGGGTTAAGAACACTAATGGCTTTCGTTGGCATTGCCATTCTTTCATCGGGGACCACCCTTCTTCGTGAAGGAAATGTTGGTTTGGATCCATTCACTGCAATGAATACGGGCTTGGCTGCCAAAATCAACACCGGCCTCGGAAACGCACAGTTAATGGTCAACCTGATCATTTTTGTTTTAATTCTGATCCTTGATCGAAAAAAGATTGGTATTGGCACTATTTTAAATATGACATTGGTCGGCTACGAGATTCAATGGTTGTCCTCGGCATACAAAATGATTCTGCCCAATAGTATTAATATTTTTACAACGGTCGCCAACTTAATCGTTGGTCTGTTACTCTTTACCCTTGGCTCATCCCTTTACATGGGTGCTAATCTAGGGGTTGCCCCCTATGATGCCATTGCACCAATTGCGTCTACACGGTTACACATCAAGTACCGTTCTGCCAGAATTACACAGGACGTTTTATTTATGGCAACTGCCTTCTTTATTGGCGGAGCAGTCGGCTTTGCCACTATCATTGTGGCCTTCTTTACCGGACCTTTAATCACTTACTGGGATACCCATGTAAGTGAAAAAGTAAAGCAGGGCATTACCAATTTCAGCTCCACACCCAGCTTTTCAACTGCCGGAAAGCAGCTGGCCAGTGTGGGTAAAAGCAGCTATTACACCGTTCGGCGAGCCTACGAACTCACTGAACAAACACAGCGCCAATTATCAAACTATTCGAATCAGGAACTAAATGACCGAATTGAAAGAACCAGAAATCGCTCTAAACAACTCGGCCAAGTATACGAAAATACTCAAAAACAACTCAGACTCTTGCAGGGTGAAGCAGACAAACGGAGAAACAACTAATGGTCGTCTGCCTCACTTTACAACGGTCTAACGACAAATTCACGGAGGATTAATCATGTGTACCAGTGTGACCTTTTTATCAGAAACCGGAGATAATTTTCTTGCCAGAACCATGGATTTTGATTTCGATTTAGACGGTCGGCCAGTTGTCATTCCACGTCACCAGCATTTCAACAGCGATGCCGGAAAAGATGGATATGACACCAAGCTTGCCTTTGTCGGTGCCGGCCGAAACATCGGTAATTATATTCTTGTCGACGGCGTCAATGAACGTGGTCTAAGTGGTGCCGCCCTTTATTTCAGCAATGAAGCCAGTTACGCCAACCAAATCAAATCGGATCAAACAAACATTGCTTCTCACGAAGTGCTTAATTGGCTTTTGGGAAACGCAGACAGTTGTGAAGATGCGGCGGACTTAATTAAAAAGCTCAATGTTGTCAACGTCCCGATTAAGCTGCTGGGTAAAGTAGTCCCATTGCACTGGATCCTTTCAGACCGGTATGGTGACTGTCGCGTCCTTGAAATCAGAGCAGACGGTGTTCACTATCTTAAAAATCCGGTTGGCGTTATGACCAATTCACCGGATTTTGATTGGCACTTAAAAAATCTGAACAATTATACGGAATTGCAGCCCAATCCCCACCCGGACCGTGATTATAGTGGCTATCACATCTCGTCTTTCGGACCGGGAAACGGTGCTTTGGGAATGCCTGGTGATTATACATCGGTTTCCCGATTTGTCAGAACGGCTTTTATGCGTCAATACACAATCAGCGCCCAAAGTAAGGATGCCGTTAATGTATTGAGCCATATCTTGAATTCGGTCGAAATTCCCAAGGGCGTTAAGCTCAAGGAAAATGGCGATTCTGATTACACGCAATATCGGGGTTACATGGATTCCAGTCGCTTAACATATTATATGCAGCCATACGATAATCAAACCATTTCAAAAGTAACGTTGACCGACACATTAATGAACAACGATCGCCCTGTTGAGTTCCCGCTGACACATGAACAAACTTATCAAACATTAAATTAATTTTAAAGACAGCATTCTCTAATGATTGCTGGGATTACCTTCTTTTTACATGAACATCTTAAGTGAACAATCATCAAATAAAAATCACACTTCACCTGTTATTGGGAAGCGTGATTTTTTTAGATTAAAGCCACTTATTTTACTATTTAATCGCCTTTTGATCCGTTTCCGGTCCGAATAAACCGATAATAATCGCTGCAATAACAGCCAATCCGGCAATGGCATAATAGATAAACGATGGTGATACCCGGGTGATCATAACGGCGACAAAAGTGGGCATCAAAACATTTAATAATTTAGATGTGCCGTTTGCAATCCCTGCACCCCGAAAACGATGTGCGGTTTCGAACAGTTCATTTGTATAAATACTAACAACCGACGCAACTAAAATATAGAGTGTCATTGTTAATAGAAAACCATTTATCAAAATACCGCTTGTACTGCGCTCATAGGCATAAGCAATTCCTAAAACAGCAGTTGCAATAAAAGCCGTTAAGATCAGCTTTTTTCGTCCGGTTCGATCAATCAGTAATGCGCCTATTGCAGCTCCGATTGGTGCACCAATCATCATGATAGCCGAGAAGCTGATTGAATCTACGATGTTAATACCCTGCTTCAAAAGTAAGGTTGGTACCCATGACGTAAAGGTGTATTGACATAATAAGGTGGCACTCACTGCAACAATGGCAATAAACAACCCTTTAGCAAATGAAATATGGCTAACCGGTTCATCGGCGTCTTTCAGCTCATCTTTTTCGTATAGGCCATTAACAGTTAATTTTTCAATAATCTGATTAGCTTCCTGGGTTCGGCCTTTGGATAATAGCCAGCGCGGAGATTCCGGAAAATGCCTGCGTGCCAACCAAAGGATTAATGCCAATACGCCCATTGTCATAAACATTGACCGCCAGCCAAATCGGGGAATCATAAAGGAAGCAATCAATAACGTTATAGGTGCACCGGTATTTGCAACAATCGCAGTCATTCCCGACCAGTGACCCCGGCGTTTAATCGGCGCAAATTCATTAACAACCGCATAGCCGGTCACAATTTCTGCCCCTAAACCAATAGCGGCAAAAAACCTTAAAGCAATTAAAATTGTCATATTTGGCGTAAACGCTGAAAGTAACGTGAAAATGCCAAACAGCAATAAGTTAAAATGATATGACAGCTTTCTACCATAAAAATCACCGATGTATCCAGCAAGAATGGAGCCGATAAAGAGTCCTAAAAACCCACTTGATAAGAAAAACGAGCCTTGGGAAATACTCGCAAATTTATCTTGGATCAGGGTACTGTTAATTGCACCGGCCATGTACACATCAGCCGCATCCAAAATCATACCGGCACCAGCCAACGCGAAAACTTTATAAAAAAGTGGCGTTTCTCTGGCATCGTTCAACCGGGTTTCTAAAGAATCCTTATGATATTCAGTATATATGTTATCAGCCATTGGCAAATCCTCCGTTTATGTGTTTGTTCTATGTGAAATTGAACTATGTGATATGTGTTTTTAGCTTACTATGTTGACTTCTATGTGTTTTAAAATCACTCATTCATATAGACTTTTTTCATCTTTTCCGGTGAATAACCGGCATTCCTTGCATTAACTTTATCCAACCCAACAAACTCGTTGAACTTGGGGAACGTAATCATTCGATCCTTATAGGCTTTTGTTGTGCCATCCCGACGCAAAGTTTCAATCAGTGTCTTTTCAGCAAATGCCTGTGTATAGGTCATCGCATTTGGATGAACGACAATGTTAAATCCCAGGCGTTCCAAATCTGCCGTTTTTGTCAGTGGTGTTTTGCCATCTTCAATCATATTGGCCATTAACGGCGTGTTCGGAAAGGCTTCATGAATTTTTTCCAGTTCGGCAACACTTTGAGGAGCTTCAATAAAGATTAAATCTGCACCCGCTTCCCGATAACGCTTGCTTCTGGCAATCGCGTCATCCAAGCCATAAACTGCTCGGGCGTCGGTTCTTGACATGATCAAAAAGTTGTCATGCTTTCGGGCTGCTTTAGCGGCCCGAATTTTGGCTTCCAGAACTTCAGTGGGTTCCACTTTCTTACCGTCCATGTGGCCACAACGCTTCGGCCAAACCTGATCTTCGATAAACATGCCGGCCGCCCCGATTGCTTCATAGTTTTCAACCGTTCGCCTGATATTATCAATATCACCGTAACCGGTATCCGCATCAGCAAATACAGGAATGTCAACCGCATTTACAATCTGCCGACAACGTTCCAGTGATAGTCCAAAGTCGGCAATCCCTCTGTCCGGCATTGCCAGTGCTGATGCACTTGTAGCATATCCCGCCGAAAAGACCGCTTGGGCACCCTCTGATTCAGCAATTTTAGCCGCTAACGCATCCGGTGCCACCATCATTCGCACAATGTGGCCACTCATAACTTCATCTTTAAATTGGGTTCTCATTCGTTCATTTTTCAGCATAGGCAAGTCCTCCCTGTTTAATAAAATTAATAGCTTGATTTTGAGCTTTCTGAATAACAGTCGATAAATAGCCTTTATCAAGCCAACCGGTAATCCCATCAATTTGCTCGGTACCAGGCTGCCAAGTCGCCAGCAACGGCAATGGCAGCTTCATTTGTGTTAGCTCTCGAAGTTGCTGACCATCGTAATGGTCGATAGCAATGGCATCCGCACCTGCTTTTGCAAGATACTGAATCCGTTCAATAATCCCTTCAATGCCATAGGAATGGATGCCCTCCAATTTAATCCAAATCCGGGTGTCAGGATTTTCAAAGCTATCCTTGGCCGCCCTCAACTTACCAATCAAATCCTCGGGCGTTGTTGTCAACGGTTTGGCTGTGGTGTGAGCCGGATAAGTTTGATCATTCAATAACAGAATGTCGCCGCCAGACCTTTCAAGTTCTTTGGCCGCGTAATAGGTGTTCAAAGGATTACCAAAACCGGATTGAAGGTCGGCAATTAATACTCCTGTCTTCTTGAGTCGCATATCGCGCAAAAATTTAGCATATTCAGACAATGTCAGCATTCCCTGTGAGTCTTCAGCAATCAAATTCCTGCTTGTCAATGTTGCATCCAGCAACATTGCCGGAAATGATTGTGCGCTTAGTGCTTTAAATGTGTTACCGTCCCCTGAAGCGGGAATAATTGTTTCGGGCCGATTGTCCAAGTAATCTAGTAAAGTTGTTTTAGTCATATAGATTCCTCCATTCTCATAATCGTTAAAAAATTGCCATAAAAAAATGCACCCTTCAACGTATATCAATATATACTCGAAGGGCGCATTCAGATGCACGGTACCACCTTGATTTCATTAGATTCAAAAAATAAAAACCTAATCTTAGCGAACACAACTTTATCAATTGTAGTCGTTGGCCTTGTAATGGTGGCATCCAGTAAACACTCAGTTAATCGCATCTACAGCTCAAAGCCTACTTTCGCTTACTTCCCACGGTTTCCTCTCACCAACCGGAAACTCTCTTAACATGGGTTATAAGCTACTCCCGCTTTTCATTGCTTTTCTTAACGTTTTCTAATTGTTAAGTATAATAACTCATTAATTTCTAATTGTAAACCTTTTTTATTTTCACAGAACTACTTTAATCCGTGTGGTCCCCACGAGTCCACCAACTCATAGTTCCCAAGACACCAATTCCGGCAACAACAATGACGGCTAGCCAACTAAACAGATTAACAACACCGGGTTTACCGCTCAAAAGCATCGGAATCGACCATGGAAAATAATGACCAATCGATTCAGCAGCCATTATCTTCCCAATCAACAAAGCCGCAAATGACATACTGATTGGCATCAACAATCCCTTCGACAGGCTGGCCAGTAAAGGAAACAGGTAGGTCAGACCAATTGCTGCAATCATCGACATCGCGAATCGTTCCAGTAAGACTAAGATGACTGTTGCGTGAAAGGCGCTCAGGTGAAGAATCAAACCAAGAATAAACAGCCAACCAATGGACACCAACGCAAGCAACACTTCTGTGATGGTTAGCGAAATCAACTTCGCCCCAACAATCTGATTCCGGGAAACGGGCAATGCCAACAGGTCTTTAAACGTTTGATCCTGATATTCCCGGCCAAATACCCAACTGCTGAGAATGCCAAATCCCATCATGCCCATCACTAAGGTGAACCAGTTTAATTTTTCAGAAATAAAACCGGACCATGTATGGGAATCAATATGGAAAAACAGCAGAATCGCAAATGCCAGGAAAAGATAAATTGGCAGACGACCGCGCCAAATTTTTTTTAGTTCAACTTCAATCATTAACCACATGTTTTCTACCTCCTATCTGTCGCAAAAAGAACGACTCCAAATCTTCCTTCACCGGGTTAAAACTGGTTGGTCGAAAGCCCTGTCCTTCAATTGTGTGCAGCAATGACGCATAGTCGGCAATCGGTACCCCGGATATCGCCAGTTCATGTTCATTTAAAGCCATTGTCTCAAGCCCTTTGCCATTCAAGAAGTCAGCCAATAGGTCAATCTTTGACTCACTTTGAACAGTCAATTCGGTCTCTCGCTCCTGATCAAATTGATCAAAGCTTAATTCTCTCAATAAGTGACCGTGTGCCAAAATACCGATTCGATTAACCATCTCCTCCATCTCCGCCAATAAATGACTTGAGATAAAAATGGTTGTCCCATTTTCAGCGAGCCGTTTCAATATGGTTCGAACCGCCACCAAGCTTTCAGGATCCAGGCCGTTTGTCGGTTCGTCCAATAATAAAATAGCCGGTTGATGAATCAACGTTTTGACCAGTCCTACTTTTTGATTATTTCCCAAAGATAAATCTTTCACTTTTACATTCAAGTAAGGTGTCAACAATAACTGATCAGCCAATGTTTCAATTCGTTTCATCATTTGATTTGGCTGGATCAGCCGTTGTTTGGCATACATGACCAGATTTTCTTTGACGGTAAAATTTGGATAAGCGTGTGGCGTTTCAATCATATAACCAACATGATTCCAGAATGTGGCCGGTAAAGACGAAGCATCTCTTCCCTCAATCATGATTGACCCGGAAGTCGGATGAATCATTTTCAGTAATAAGCGCATCGTTGTCGACTTCCCCGCACCATTTAGACCCAGGAAACCATAAATATCACCCTGATCAACGTTTAAATTAACATCTGAAATAACCTGTTTTTTTCCAAATCGTTTTGATAAGGCTTTAGTTTCAATCATTTTCATATAAGACACCTCATTTAAAATTAGGTACTTTAAGTACCTTATAAAGAAACATCCTAACATCCTCATTTAATAAAAGCAAGTACTGAAACTAGCCTTAATCATCTTTCGTCATTCAAATCATTAAGAAACGCAAAAACGACTTGCTTTAAATGGCATCCACTTAAAGCAAGTCGTTTATCGACAGATCCAAAAGATTAATGGTCATTGCGCGTTGAACACCGGCAACAAAATCTTATCTACCAAGAAAACAACCGTCTGCAAATTATAGTCACTTTCACTAATCACCCGCGACAGTATGAGTAAAATAGGCAGATTCATAATAGTGACATCAAATGTTTGCGGATCGGAAGCGAGCTCGCCTCGCTTATACGCCCGGTTTAATAATGCCATGACATACTGAACAACCAAATTATCCGTTGACAGCTGCTTGGCCTTTTCCGTTGATTTCTTTGGTGAATATTGCCTGGCATTTTGAACGGCAGATAGTCTATCGCGGGCAATTTCCTTGATATTCTTCATGCCGATTAATTTAACTATCGGCACACCAGCAGCGAGAAGCTCAATAAGATCTCCCCGTAAACTGCCGGTATCAGGAGCTGTAAATTTCTTGACTGGGACATTTTTTCGAAGTGCTGCTGTTGTCACATCAAATTTAGTTTTCCATCTTCGATAAATCGTATTTTTATTAGTATGCGCTGTTTTAGCAATATCATCCATCGTCATATTTGCATAGCCGGTTTCATGAATCACCTGCCACGTTGCATCCAATATCGCATCTTCAAGGGCTTTACCCCGTCGACGATGCGTTTTATTTGTTTTTTCCATTTTAAACACCCTTATGTGTATTTTTATAGGACTGTTTCTTAAATTGGCTCCGCACACTTTTTAGGACTGCTCCTCTAATCATAAACCTGCATATAAACCAACAGCCATCAAATTCCAAAAAAGGAATTCGCTGCCTGCCGGCTTACACTCCGGTTTATCCCAGATTAGATCCGCACACTTTCTTATTGACATCCTAAAAAAAGGTAGTATTATCTTTAGCGTACGTTAAGTACCTTAAAGGAGAGGATTGAGAAATGAATGAATCAATGATTAAAGAAAAGAAAGAGCCCTCAATTGCTACAATTGGCATTGTACTCGTTTTAGGCGCCATTGTGCCAATGCTGGACACAACCATGACCAACGTCGGTATTAACACTATTCTGAAAGATTTAAGCTCAACTGTCAATGTGATGCAGTGGGTAGCTACTGCTTATGTGCTGGCATTAGGGTTAGCCGTTCCACTTGCCGGTTGGTTATTGGATCAAGTCTCCGGCCGACTACTGCAAGAAGTTTCGCTGATTATTTTTATGATCGGCTCATTAGTTTCCGGAACCGCCAACTCAATTCCGGCATTAATTATCGGTCGAATTATCCAAGGCGCCGGCGCTGGCGTCATCATTACCGGTATGAGTGCCCTGGCCATTCGAGCCGCCCATGGACAAAACCTTGGTAAATTAATGTCAGTCATTGGATTGCCAATTGTCTTTGCACCAATTCTGGGTCCGACCGTCGGAGGGGCATTGATCAAATATTTAAATTGGCACTGGTTGTTTTACATTAACATACCATTTGTTGTGGCAGCTTTAATTGCAACTTTTGCACTTCTGCCTAAATTCACCCCATCCGCCAAGGGAAAAGCCTTCGATTTTCTTGGCTTCCTTTTAATCACCGGCACATTTTCCGGGATCGTCATTGGTATTACGAATTATAGTGCCGATAACATTTTTGGCAAACTCTCCGTTCTACTTCCAGTATTTTTAGGCATTGATTGCTTACTTGTCTATATCATTTATGCCTTCAAACAGCCAAATAAAGTTCTCGTCCCTCTTGGTCTTTTTAGTAGCGCCAACTTTTCAGCTTCAACAGCGTTACTTTTTCTATCCGGTTTAATGGTCAATGGTGTCATGTTCGTTTTGCCACTGTATCTACAAAACATCCGCCATTTGAGCGTTATCTGGGTTGGCATTTACCTAATTGCTCAAGGTGTAGGAATGTTGGCAACCCGATCAATCACCGGTACCTTAACTGACAAATACGGTGCCAGGTGGATTGTGATCACTTCAATGGTTGGAGCAGCAATCACAACACTTCCCTTCGCCTTCTTTACGGCTAAAACTTCCGAATGGTTAGTCTTGTTTGTTTTATTCTTAATGGGACTCACCCGAAGTGGCATTACAATACCCGTCATGTCGGATGCTTATACGGGATTGGATCCAAAATTAATTCCCCAAGCAACTGTTGCAACCAGAATGGCACAAAATATTGGCGGTTCGATTGCCACTGCAGTCCTGGCAGGCGTTATTCAAAGCATCGTCGGAAATAATGTTGCCGCAGATGTGACATTAAACAATGCCTATCAAACAGCCTTTATTTGGACAAGTATCGGTACACTTCTAGGCGTTATTCCGGCAATGTTCCTAAGCAATCGCATCGGAAAGAAGGCAAACTAATGTTAATCCTGATAGTGATTATTTTATGCATTGTAGCTGGAGTCAGTTTTTATAAGCATCATAACCTCTTGGGAAGTATAACAATCGTCCTTCTGATCATGGCTCAAGCACTACTGGTGATGGACTCGCAATACCACTATGCCACTAAAGTTAACGACGACATCCATATCTCACAGGTAAAACCGATTACCAGTATCCACGACAACCACGTCATGGTGACAAAAGGAATTAAGGAGGGCAAAACAACCTATCAGGCCTTTGTGACCAAAAATAAAACCAATTCAAAAAACCATATCATTTTAAATAAAGATAAAAAGGTTCTCGTTAATCGAGAAAAGAATCACCAAAACCAACTTGTGACAAACAATCATCAATACCAATATACAAATCAATTTGCCAATCTATTGTTTGCCGGAATTACCAATCAAAACCAATTGAAGCAACAAGTCGTCACTTATAATCTCGGCAATGACTGGTATCTCTTAAGTAAAGGACAGTTAAAATCAGTCGCTAAAAAACTAAAATCCAAGAGCTTCCAAAACAAATTGACAAATACCGTCAAGATAAGTGTTCAGAAAAAAATAAAGCGGAATCCGAAATTGCTTAAGCAGCCTCAAAAACTAAAAATAATCCAAAACCAATTGATAAAAAGTAAGATCGGGTCACTGTTAAAAGACTCTGAGGCTTCAAACTAAAAGTCATATGATCATTAAATCAACTCAAAAACGAGACAGGTGCAAACGTCATGTTTACACTAATCTCGTTTTTTTAGACAATAAAATCAATTCATCCAATTCTACATGACGACAAACTCACTTTATTTATACGTCTCCTATTTATCAAAGAGAAAAAATTCAGACTTATTTAAAACATTGGCCGATCACCATCAGTGTTGGGCTTTGAAATACCTAAACTACTGTTTTCATGCCGACCGGGATCTTTGATCACTTTTTTAGTTAGCCCCTTGTGCAATTACAGTATAAAACTGTTTACCACCAACGGTATAAATGCTGGAAGCCGCGTGATCATCACCGTACGCCAGGTCTTCGTAAGCAACGGGTGTATGGTGATTATGAATGGTCAGTCGGTATTTATAAGGGCCGGACGACCGGACCTTTTTCTGGGCAATCCCCTTTACTTTTTTACCGGTATAGAGATAAGTATTAGCGCCCTTTTTTAAGGTACGATTAATTTTTGCGGCACTTTCTGGCTTGGTAAAATAACTGGAAGTAGCCGTGCCACGTACGCCATCCATGTCAATGCTAGGATAGCTTTGAAGATGATATTGATAGTATTCCAGCCAACCATCGGAAGTGATTTTTAAGGCATCACTTTTTCGTGAAGGAAGTTCGGTAATTGCCTTTAACCCACCGCTCAACATGGTTCCACTTCCGTACGGTAACACATACGCCGGTCGTTTAACTCGAGTCAGTTTGGATGTTGGTAGTTTAAACTCAAACATTAAATTGCCATTCCCATAAAGTGCCTTACTAACTGTCTTGCGCTTTAAATAATAGCTAATATCCGTTGTCATACCAGGTTCCGAAATTGCATGCTTCTTAAACAATCCACTGGCAGTGATAGTCGTCCCCTTTGGTAATATTGTGGCCTTCACGATCGTTCGAGAATCCTTTTTGGATGAATAATGAATATTAACCTTCATTTTTTTATTAATTCGATAAAAACGGTTTGTAAATAATCCCGGATCATCTTTAAGGGAACTTTTTGAAACGTGAATATAAGTTGTTTTAGCCTGTACCGGTTGATGATTGGAAATGGCTATCCCCATAAATGCCCCCAAGAACAATAGTAATAATTGTTTCTTCATCTTAAACTCCTTATCTAATCGGTGAACGACTATCCAACAGTAGCAATTGAGTACATCGGAGTACCACCAAAGGTATACAAACTGGCATATAAACGATAATGGACAGTTGGGTCAATTCTCGAATACGGCGTATGCAAATTATGAATGGTTAACCGATACCGATAATTACCACCCCGATGAATATGTTTATCACTAACACCCTTCAGTTTGGATTTGAAATACAGATAGGTATTAGCACCCTTTTTAATAGTTTTTCTAATTTTAACATATGAATTCGGCTTCTGACGGTAATCAAATGTCACCTGCTGATGCTTTTCAGTGAATGTGATTGGATGATAACGATAGTATTCCATGTATCCATCAGTCGTGATTTTAACCAGATCTGCATGATAGTTTTTATCTCCAAAAGCCTTTAATCCACCAGTATAAAAATAATTAACCTGATTTGGAAATAGATATGCCGGTCTTTTAACCCGAGTCAACCCACTTTTTTTGAAGGTGAACATTGCCGGCAGGAAGCCGGTCCCGTACGTCCCCTTTGTATAAGCTCGACGTTTGACATAGTAACTGAGATCCGGTGTATAATTCATCACCGGATTATCATTAACACTGCCATCAGTCACAATCGTTCCCTTTGGCAGCGTTATGTGTCGAACAACGAGATTCGGACCCGCGCTTCCACTAAAACGAATAGCAACTCTCTTAGCTTGATTCAACCGATAATATGCGGTCGCAAATTGTTTGCTCATTGCATTAACGGTCGTTGCTGTCTCCCGTACAGGCTTGGTGTTGACGGTTGAAGCACCGACTGTTATGCCGGAAATACCAAATAACAAGCCGACACAAATGATTGCTGAGTTCCAACCGTTTAAATATTTTGTCAAAACACCAGCCATGTTAAAAAGCCATTTTCTGATTTGTTTCATCAATCATCCTACCTCCAAAAAATATATGCTTGAATTAAATCAGCCAACCTAACTTAAAGATGGTGATCGGTCATTGAAAGCTACCAATAACCCGATCACCATCTTTTTATCTTAATTGGCGTTGATTTTGTCTGCCACATCCCGAACCATTGCCAACTCCTCATCGGCTGGAATCAACAAAATTCTTGCCGCAGAATCTTTAGTGCTTAAATCTCCGGGGGCTTGTTTTTCGTTCAACATGCCATCCAACTTAATACCAAAGATTTCCAGCTTCTTGCAGACCTGTTCTCGGACCCATTTGTCATGTTCACCAATCCCACCGGAAAAGACGATTGCGTCAACACCACCGAGTTCCGTGATGTAGCTGGCTGCATATTTAACCGTTCGATTGACAAAGATATCCAGTGCTAATTTGGCACGGTCATCATCAGAGCTTTCCAAATCCCGCATATCGGAGGAGACCCCTGAAATACCCAGCAATCCGGAGCGATCATTAAACATTTCAATCACTTCTTCAGCCGAAGCACCCATTCGTTTCATAAAGAACGGTACCAATGCCGGATCAACATCACCGGAACGTGTGCCCATGGTTAGTCCGTTCATTGGCGTGAAGCCCATTGACGTATCAACGCACTTGCCATCCTTTTCAGCAGCGACCGAAGCGCCGGAACCCAAATGAAGTGTCACAAGTTTAGCTGTCTTATAGCCTAACAACTCCTGGGCTTTCTGGGTAATATAGCCGTGATTAATGCCATGCTCACCATATCGACGGATTGTAAACTTTTTGGTTAGTTCATACGGAATACCATAAATCGCATTAACTTCCGGCACATCCTTGAAAAAGGCACTGTCAAACACCGCATATTGATCCGTTTCAGGAAGAATTCGGCGAATAATCTTGATATATTCAGATTCAACCGGATTATGAATGGGCGCAATTTCGCTTAATTCGTCAATCCAATTCAAGGCTTTATCATCAATCTTAGCAACCTTGTCAAATACGGTACTGCCGGCAACAACCCGGTTACCCACTGCATCGATGTCGTGAAGATGGTCAATGACGCCAAGATCCTTTAAATTGTTCAACATGATCGCCGCAGAACGTTCATAATCAACGTTATCCTCAACACGTTTGAACGTTTCGCCATCCCCGTACTTAATCTTAATAATTGAGCCCGGCATATTGATTCGTTCAACTTGGCCATCCGCAAGAACGGTCTCCTTTGGCATATCAAATAACTTAAATTTTAAAGAAGAACTTCCTGCATTAACAATTAATACTTTGGACATAACACTAACCCCCGACATTTATGATTTGTATTCGTTGTGAAACCGTATCCATGCATACAGTATACTATTTATTGAGGGATTGTGATATGATTAGCTATTTAATTTTCGCTGTCAGTGTCTATCGCTTAATGATCCCAAAGGTAAAAAACAACTATCTGTCCGTCAAATCCGTCTTATTCATATTCAGCACAGAGCTTCTAACGATAATTTCCGGATCAATAATCTTTTGCTCAATATCGTCCTGTTGACCATTTTCCATAATTTCCACCAATCGGGAAACGCCCATACCGATAATGGTCGAAGTCGGTTTACGAACAGTCGTCAATGGTGGTACTAAATATTTGGAATAGCCCATATCATCAAAACCGATAAACGAAATATCCCGAGGCACCTGATACCCCAACTCTATGCAGGCATTGATTGCGCCAACCGCCATATCATCATTTTCACAGATGACACAGGTTGGAATATTACCACTTGATAAAATCTGTCTCATTAAGACATTTCCGCTTTTCGGCCGATAATCCCCCTGTTTAATCAGTACCGGATTAAGCTTAATGCCGTGTGCTTTAATGGCACCCATAAAGCCCTTTGTCCGTTGGGTAGATGACTCAAAAGCATCCACACCTGTAATCAGGGCAAACTTTCGATGTCCCATTCGAATAGCGTACTCCGTTGCAATCTTGCCGCCAAGTTCATCCCCAACCGCATAATTATTAATATCATCCCGATCAATCACCCGGTTGAGAACGACCAATGGTAAGCCGGTTTTATGCAGATAGTCAATAAAATCATCATCCGAATCAGACTGACTAATCACAATAATGCCATCGAAATTATTGACGGAAACACTCTGCCCGTCCATCGCATTATCAACACTGTTAATTGACAGTGAATAACTTTTGGGAAGCATTCCCTGCGCCTGCTCAATAACATCCGTTAAAAAACTGGCGGAAGTTCCTGTATCCAAATTTGTAAAGAAAATACCAATCATATAGGAACGATTAGTCACCAAACTTTTAGCGTTAAGATTGGGTACATAACCAATTTGGCGGGCAATATCCGCAATTTTATCCCGAGTTGCCGGTTTCACCAGGGAACTGCCGTTAAGCGCTCTGGAAACCGTAGTATGAGAAACGTTTGCCATTTTAGCGATGGTTCGAATAGTCACGGCATTCTCATTTTTATCAATATTTTTCACTTCCAGCGCTTCCTTCCCTATACTATGATTAGTCATATCAAAATTATTATGGGTGCCACAGGCGAAAAGGTCAAGGCACAAAAGACACCCGGAGTTCTTCTGATAGGGTCCCTGTCAAGTGCACCGATGAAAAACAAAAATCTCAGAAGTTCTATTTAGACGTTTTATGCGGCTTGATTCCGAAGTTCCTTCGGAGTCAGGCCGTTATTTTTTACAGTTCTTCGTT
>Ga0214925_100044_pt1 | contig 138170 bp, 120 predicted proteins | sample Stichaenrichment_FD_168299 | JGI IMG/M metagenome (GOLD analysis project Ga0214925, IMG submission 168299) | Xylose enriched microbial communities from anaerobic bioreactor in Madison, Wisconsin, United States - 63SRT | ecosystem: Engineered > Bioreactor > Anaerobic > Unclassified | place: USA... | reverse complement strand
AAAAGTATAACAAAAAAGCCGGCTATTTGCAATCATTTTCGATTACAAACGCCGGTTTTTGGCCATTTTCTTCATCTCACGATTGACGAATTACTCATTGAGGGTACTTTTCTTTGGAAGTTCACATTATTGTAACGTGATCTAATTTCATACCTGAGCCTCCTTCTTTTTATCTGTTACTACCGTTCACGACCTCTATCTCATTTCCATTACCACCTGAGGTAAAAGATGGTCCAAAATATCCCGCTTATCCATAACACAAGCGCAATTGGAACCAGTATCCGAAATTTCCGCTTACTCGTTTTGTGATGAAAAACAAGCATTCCCAGGAGCGCACCTGCCGCCCCGCCAAAGAAGGCAAATAATAATAGCGTTGCCTCCGGTATCCGCCATTTGTGCTTTATTGCTCTCCTCTTGTCAACACCATATAAAATGAAAGAGATGAGGTTGATAACTCCCAGATACAGATATACTGAACAAGCCATACTATCATACCGCATCATGCCGTCACACCACTTCTAACTTTTCATGATTGAAAAACCACAATGGTTTTCCATGTCTGCCCTGATCCATAGCCTCACTTCCTGAAATCCGAATTCATAAAAGTGATCTCATCTCTCCAATCTGCTTACAGCTGTGCCCCAGAATTCCGGAAATGCATTTTTCAGAAAAAGCCCATTTGACATGCCATTGATCAGAAGCAGCCGGAGTACTCTCTCAAAATCATCATTAAAGTGCACTATATCCTTCTGGGATAAATTGCTCCACTCGCCACGCAGATGAAATTCATCCGTCAGATGCATAACACCCCAAAGAAGCTGTGCAAAGTATTCCTGATCAAGAAGCATAGGGTTGGAGGCCAGAATGATTATCTCCGTCTGGGATCCCAGGATCATGTCATACATTTTCGTATAGCTTTTCTCATCCACACAAACCCGTATTTTCTCCTGCTCGATCTGCTCACGCATGGTACTTAGGTCCGCTTCACTGTCCGCCGCCATTTTTTTTGGATCAATCTGTGTTTCAGACACGGAAAGCAGTGTACTCATAAGCTCTGCCCCGAGTCCAATGAAAAAGGAACTTGTCAGCATCCGGGTCTTGCGCTCAGAATCTCTCTTTTCGTGCTGATCCATGATTGCGCCAACCACAACTGTGGTAATAGCAAAGCTGATTGGAACGAACGCCAGATCTTGAAGGATATAGAATCCTGTTGTGCGGATATCACGAAAAACAAATATCTGTCTGCCCACATTTTCAAAATCCAAGCATATCCTCAACAGTCTATCCAATGAATCCGCTTCTCATCGAACCTGTTCTGCTGTTGTCTGCTTTCAGCCGGATATCCAACCGGAAACAGGGCAAATGCTTCCCACCCGTCTGAAAGCCCCAGGACTTCCTTCACACGCTGCATACGGTCTTTTTCCGGTGCAATTCCAAGCCAGACTCCGCCCAATCCCAGAGAATCTGCCATTAGCCACATATTTTCTACGCATATTGACATGTCTTCTATTACCATAGAAGGAAAACGGCACATTGACACATTATACACCGGAACAATAACAACCGGGGCTTTGTCCGTACATCCGGCATAAGGGCTGGTCTCCGACAATTTATGAATAACTTCTCTATCTGTGACCACATAAAATTCCCATGGTTGCTGGTTTCCAGCAGATGGCGCCTGCATACCTGCCTTCAGGATCTCAGAAATCTTCTCCTTCTCTATTGGTCTATTTTCATATTTTCTGACACTGATTCTATGATAAATGCTGTTCATTTGTTTTCCTCCTCGTCGTTCTTACCTTCGATCTCTTCATCAATAGCAATCGAGATACCGATATCGGTCGGATCAATTACTTCCTCAGTTTTTCCGTCAGATCCTTCTCAAAATCCTTTATCTGCTTCAATGCCTCATCCATCACTGTGTAAATCTCTTCTTTCGAATCAGGATCCTTTATCGGCAAATACGGTGTTCTGAAATGCATCCTCCATATCCAGTCCTCTTTCTGCTGCTTAGCTGGGTAAATCTCATTAATTCTCTCGCTTAAAGCCTTCTGCTCCTTCGGCATGTTTTTAGCACTCAGTACAAATTGTACGAAGAATCTCTTCCCGTCCCGGTTCACAATTTCATAGTAGTAGTGATTGTCCGTGTTCCATCCGCTAGGACAGCCCGATGCATCCGGAAGAAGAGCACTCATAGCATCTGTGGTGAACCGTGTATAAGTTTTGGAACACTTACGAAGATCTACATGCACATCTTCACGTTCAACAGCCCACTCCCGCAGATGTCCGGCTATTTTCTCCATCTGGCGGTTCCTCTCCAACTTCTCAGGATCATCGCTATCTTGCATATATTCGGACAGATACGGAATCATCGCATCAATGATCCTGCTGCTCCATTGTGCTTGGAAAGAAGCCATTCTTGACCAGTCCGCTTCATTAGCTATGCTAACATCCTCGAGCTTTACAATTATCACAGATATGTCATTATCATCCGCTCTGTCCCACTGCACCAACCCATCAAGCTTCTCGTCAATATCGGAACGATGCTCGGACAAAATATCAAACGCCTCTTTATTCCGCTGCTTATCCCCAAGGGAAATCAAGAAATCCACCCGTGCACAGATAAAATTGGCAACACAGTTCACATAGAAACCACTGACCCCAAAGTTCCCACTCATTGTATTGGAGTTTCCTGCATGATCTCTTCCAAAAGCACCAGTCATCAGATTTGCCTTCTGAATGATCGGAAGAGCATACTCCCAATATCTTCTCCGCAGTTCATGCCTGCTTTCATCGCTTGCCCTATCCAGTTCCGTATCGCGCAGGTAAAATACCAGATCCATTGGATCTGCGTTATAGAGAATAAACAGCTTTCTCAGAATAGAAATTTTCGTCTGTGTACTTGTATTCTTCTCAGCATATATACCCTCATCAATCTTAAGCGGTACGCGTTGAGTGCTTCCATCACTGCTGAAATACGTGGCAAAATCGGTTGTGGACGATGTACTGTAAGCAAGGGTTGTAAGAACCGACTTGTCCTGGGAATGCAGATACTTCACCACATGCTCAAACATATCCGTCCAGCTTGTGACCGGGGTTTCTTTATTCCGGTAGCTATATTTTACAATTTCCCTGCCCTTAAGATCAAACTCCTCGTCATCCAATGAGCAGGAATCAAATTCTTTCTTAGCAGGAACAAACTGCGTCTCAGGCATCGGCCAGATCGTTGTAACAGCTTCTTTCACAAGGTCATTACTTCTCTCCTGCATCTCCTTCAGACCCCATGTTTCCTTCATGGCAATCTTCTGATTCATGCGGATTCCGCTGTTCTTATAGCCATGCTCATTGTCTCGTTTCTCAGCAAACGTCGAGTTGCTCATGTCCGGATTATAGGCAGTGAGTGTCAGATTGCCCAGTCTGTGAAGCCAGTTTGTATGGATCTCTTCAGCATCCGGTCCGAGGCTTTCACGCCATGCCGGTGTAAGGTGCTGCGGCATAATATGCTCAATCGAATAAGTGCCGTCATCCAGATGCTGGTAGACATCCTTTGTTTCCTTCGTATCATGGTTCTCAAACCGCTCAAAAAGATACGCCTTATACTTACCACGCATCTGGTAAACCTGTTTGTAGGTAAGTGCCTCTGCAAACTCCTCATTCGTCGGGAACCTTCCACTCTCCTTCTTCGAGAGAAGTGCATAAATAAATTTATCGACATATCCGTTTGTCGTGTTATCGTAGCGGATAATTTCTTTATTCAGGTTAAGGAAAATTTTGTTCAGCGCATTGGTTGGAACCTCACAGATGTTTCTCCGGAATAAGTAATCCTCCGTAATCAGGAAGATCCTTGTCACCTCATCTGATGAGATTTTCCCATCCTGACACAGGCGCAGCACCTCCATGAAAAAGGGCTCTGTGACGGTGATTTCCAGTCGATTTAACCTGTCCATGCAGCCATCCAATCCCTTGATGCCAAGACCGCTCTTCCCGGAAATAAGACGCTCGTAGAAACGCGCATATTTCTTCAGATCCTCCAGAAGTGCATCCAACGGGACATCATTTTCTTCGACGTATTTCTTGAATGCCTGATAGACGTTACTAATGGTCGGTGTCACCTGCTGTTTAATGCTCAGGTAATCACGAACAAAGGTGCTGACATTATCATGGGTACACTGCTCTATCTTTGTCCAGAAATTGTCGTAGTACTCCTCCTGCTTTTTAGGGGAAAGGCCCATTAGGATATAGTTCCTGATCTTATCACCCTCTGTCAAAGCAAGACCAGTTGAGTTCAGGCTCTCAAAAATAAGCTGAGCGTCATCGTCCGGATCCAGTGTGATACTGATGATCTGCAGCTTGTTGATAGCATCATAAAGCTCATCGACTGAGACTTCAGATCTAAGGATCTGATCACAGAAGAACTTATAATTGATGGTAAGGTTCGAATCGTTCTCGTACTCTTCCGCATCCCCGGCTACCAGCTTTTCCAACGCAGATCGATCACTCTTCACAGGGCGAAGCTTGATCCGCTCATCATCCTTTGCCCATTTGGCAATCACAAACCGCTCCATAATCTGCTCATCAAGCTTATCTTCCTGTGACTGTACACGCTTTTTATGGAGCATATTGCTAATAGCGAGAAGGAGAAGCGTCACCGTGGTGAGTCTCTGCTGGCCATCTATAATATGGTACTCAATCTTTGCCCCGGCCGGTACCACCTGAGAGACAATACTCCCGAAGAAGTGACTGCTTCTGCCATTCTTGATGATTTTCACGAGATCTGTATATAGCTGTCGGCAGTTATCCGTCTTCCAGTCATACTTTCTCTGATAAACGGGTATAATATATTTGTTGCTGGCGCCTTCCATAAACGCTAACAGTTGGGCTTCTGAGCCTTTCATAGGTTTGTTTCTCCTTCAAAATATGTTAATATCTTCGTTTAGGCAAAAAACTTGCTTTGGAAAATACAAATGTCGTAGATGTGTGATACCTGCATCCTACCTATAATTGATTCTCCCTCTAAGATAAGTATTCAAATCTATCCTTGCCTCCGTAGTCATAGCTTCTTCTGAAAACGAAACCTCTTCCAGTCTTTCCATCCATTTCACAAGTACTTTGCCCAGCCATTCCTTCTCTTCTTCACTTACCTGTCTCAGTGGATAAATCCAGTCAGTGCCATATGGCAATCGGACAAAGTTTGCATAGTTGATTCCATAAATTGCATTATTTAAGGCATCGTAAGGGTCATGGTCCTTTTTCACAAAGTTCCAAGTCCATCTTGGCCTAATTTCCAACACACTATAATCAGCTATCTCAAGCACCATCTTATAATTTACCAAAGACAACAGCATGGGTGCCATATTTCCTGCAAGTTCATGCCAGCCTTCTAATCCGAGAATATTATGATAATCACTCTCCATATTGTGAAGTAGGGAAAATAAGCGATTTCTATCTAGTGGTGGTTTATTCATATTCGTTTCCTTTTCTGCGTCTGCTCTCTGCGGATTAGTTTACGCACCCTATCGGATCGCAATGCGACTCATAAGGATCCGATCTCACACGGTTTGCCTATTTCCCCGCACTATCTCGCCTAAACTCATCAAACAACGCATATGCCAACGCCTTCATGATTGTCTTGTACTTTTCCGAGTTCTCGAACAGAGATGTATAAGTCTCCGTGCTCTCCATATATGCTTCCTGCGCCGCATTATCGAAAAGCTGTGGGAAGATATTATTGACGAACATCTGCTGCTCATCATCTTGTGCTGCTTTCCGGAGCTTTTTATTATTCTTCAGCTTCTCATGAAGCGCTGTAATGACAACCTTGTCACCCTCCGTAAAGTCACCCACGAACTGCTCATTCACCTTCTCGATGACTTCCTCTAGCGGAGATAAGGTTTCCTGCATCTTCAGCGGCTTCTTCATCTTGGCCGGACCATACTCACCCTTCTCTTCCTTTACAAGCCCGATGGATCCCTCAAAGGTTTTCTCGAGATGGTAATATTCCAGCCTCACCCGGTTGCCGAGATCGAAGGAAATCTGTGGATCCGCCGGGATGATCTTTGCCAGATAGGAATTAAAGACGTATTCCTTGTGGAGTTACTTGTCGAACATCCTGGTGATCTGGGTGACATATCCGTACCACTTCACAAAAGTCCGGCAGGTCTTCCGGAACTGATACCTCTGCTCCTGATTCAGGGCATTGTACCTCTGCTGGACTGGAAGAAGCGCGTTCGTGATCTCCTGCTGTGTCCTGTTCCTCTTCCTCTTATCTTCATCAAAGTAGATGGAGGAGACCTTCTCGACATCAGCGTCGTCGTATAACTTGAAATCCCGGAGCATCTTCTGCGTCTTATAGATAAGATCTGTGTTGATCTCCTGAGAAAGATATGTCTCCTGGTAGAATGGCTGGAACGCTTTCAGGATATCCTCCTTCGTATTCACAAAATCAAGGATGAATGTATCTTCCTTCTCGGGATATATCCGATTCAGGCGGGACAGTGTCTGCACTGCCTTAACACCACGCAGCTTCTTGTCCACGATCATGGTATGAAGCAGCGGTTCATCAAAACCGGTCTGGTACTTCTCCGCCACGATGAGGATATTCCCCTCATCATGGAAGACCTGCTTCGTCTGGGATTCGGAGACAGGATTCCCATTACTGTCACGATTGATGCCGCTCTCGGTCCACTCGGTTTCCGTTGGATCTTCCGGGTCCTTAATACTGCCGGAGAAGGCAGCCAGGATTTCTACGTCGGTATAATGATTCTGCTCCAAATACCTCTTGATCTCGTGGTAATAACGAACCGCTGCCAGACGGGATGCCGTAACAACCATCATCTTGCCCCTGCCGCCTATTTTACTTTTTGTCACATTCCGGAAGGTTTCCACAATAATTGCAGACTTCTGCTGGATGTTGTAGGGATGCAACTCTGCGTATCTCTTTATGGTCTTGACCGCCTTGGACTGAGGCACTTCCGGATTCTCCGGCGTGTTCTTCGCCAGCTCATAGCAGGTCTTATACGTCGTGTAGTTCTGTAAAACATCTAGGATGAAACCTTCCTCGATGGCCTGTCGCATAGAGTAGATATGGAACGGATGGAAAGAGCCGTCCGGCTGCTCCGTGCCGAACATCTCCAACGTTGTATCCTTCGGAGTTGCCGTGAAAGCAAAGAAAGAGAGGTTCTTGTGGCGGCCATGCGCTGCCAGCTCCTTCACCATCAGATCCTCTTCATCCAGTGTGTTTTCTTCCTCCTGCGCCTCCAGATCAGCGTATTCCTTCAATGCGTCTGTCGTATCAGCCAGCGCCATTTTCAGCTTGATGGCAGAATGTCCGGTCTGGGAGGAATGGGCCTCATCAACGATGACAGCAAAGTTCTTACCTGTAGTATCATCAACTTCTTCATAGATGACCGGAAACTTCTGCAGGGTTGTGACGATGATCCGTTTTCCGGCATTAAGTGCGTCTCTCAGATCCTTGGAGGTCTTCTTCTCATCAATGGTCGCAACACTCCCCAGTGTGTGGTCAAAACTGGTTACGGTTGCCTGCAGCTGAGCATCAAGGTTCTTTTTATCCGTCACAATAACCACAGAGGTAAAAACAGGCTCATTGGCTGCATTATGGAGCGATGCCAGACGGTAAGCCGTCCATGCGATTGTGTTCGATTTCCCGGAACCGGCGCTGTGCTGAATCAGGTAGTTGTGCCCCTGCCCATTAGCACGTACATCCGCAATCATCTTCCTGACGGCATCCAGCTGATGAAAGCGCGGGAAGATGACCTTGCGCTTTGTCACTGTATGGGTATAGCCATTCGCATCCTTCGGTTTCTCTATGGTCACTTCGTAGCTGATAAACTTCTGCAGGATATCCAGAAGGCTGTCCTTCTGAAGCACCTGCTTCCAGAGATAGGCTGTGACATAATCGCCGTCTTCCGGCTGCGGATTCCCTGCACCGCCGTCATTCCCGGCGCCATTGCTGCCCTGATTAAAGGGAAGGAAATACGTCCTGTCGCCGTCAAGCTTTGTCGTCACCGCTGCCTGATAAAGATCCACAGCAAAGAATGCAAGAATGCGGTGATTGAGTCGGAAAGCAGGCTCTCTCGGATCCCGGTCATACATCCACTGCATCTTCGCGTTATCAATGTTCTGGCCAGTCAACTGATTCTTGAGCTCAATGGCGATCACAGGGATACCATTAACCGCTAGCATCATATCCACAGAGTTGTTGTTCTGCTCGCTGTAATGCCACTGACGGATGCACTGACAGATATTCTGGCTATAATGCTTTACAGCGACCTGATTGAGCGTCGATTCCGGCTTGAAATAGCAGACCCGGAAATCAATGCCGCGATGCTTGAATCCGTGTCGCAGAACCGAGATAATACCATCGGAAAGAACTGCATTCTCAAATGCCTGATAAAACTTCCGCTTCGGATCAGAATTGCACTGCTTCTCAAACCGCTGCCAGGATACCGGCTGGGTAGTCTTGATGAAGGCAACAAGGGTGTTGATATCCAAGGCCATACCGGCAGATTCCGGAGAACAGTACCCCGAATCATCTGCCTTTTTGTAGCCACCAGCAGATGAGATCAGGAAGGCCTCAATATTCTCTTCAAACTGCTTTTCATTCTCAGCCATGGGATTACACCACCCTTCTTTTACCTGTGACAACTTCGTAGATCAGAGATTTCTTGTAGGACTCAAGGTCAGCAATTATTTTCAATTTGTCGGAAATGACATTATCAATAGAACTACATTTTTTGTCCAGAGATTGTCCAATACGGATCTGTTCATTTAATGGAGGAAGCAATAATGGTGCCCCCTTTAGCAACGTTTGTCCCAAACTCGCTCGGATAACCAGATTCATTTCCTTAACAAAATAATTCCGAAGATGAGGGCTTCTGAAATAGTATTTAGCATAATTTGTATCCAGCCAATCGTTAAAAGGTCTCAGACGAATTAGAAACCCAGCAAATGTTGCATTAGGAATCGTATGCTTACAAACACATGAAAAGCCAATTTCATCAATAGTTTCTGATGTCCGGGTAAAGAAAATATCACCTGACTCTACTGAATATCTTCTTCGATCATCCTCATTAGAATCAACAAGGCTGTTTACATTCTCAGGTAAGGAATAATTTTTATAAACATCTACATAGCTTACAAAAGGATACCCTTTTCCAAAAGAATCTCCACCTTTACTAATACCGTTCTGTAATGTTCCGATATGCCGGACTTTACAGATTCTCCAATGTTTCGGTATACGCCCAATAAAATCGTATCCGCTGTCCTTCATCTCAACATTTTTATCAAGTCCCTTCGTCACAGCCTCATAAATAACAGCCTGCTTCAGTTCCTTGTATTCTTCAATACTTTTCTTCGAGTCATCAATAATGGCATCAATCTTGGCACAGCGTTCGTCAAGGTAATCAGCAATGGCGCTCTGTTCCACTAAGTTATTTGGAAAAACAAAAGGAAAAACAGCAAGCTTATTCCATTGCAAATTGCAGGACCTTTCCCTTATGCCAGTAGACATAGCCATAAATACATCTCGATATGCCATACCACGAAGATAGTACATAATAAATTTTTTATTTTGGTTTGAATCCATGACATTCAAAACTGGAGATCCCTTACCTCGCGAATCGCTGATCCCAATAGCTCCTGCAAAACCATCCATTCCATGTACAACTAAGTCTCCCTTGTCTATCCCTTGATACCCTATTTCTTTAAATGCATTAGTAAACCCCTCAGTTCGCCTATTACTTCTTAACGTTACTTGTCCATCTCTAAAGCAAGTAATAACTTCATCTGAACTACGTACCGGTTTATTTAACAGTGTTAGAATATTTTTCCCTCGTCTTACTATCCAGGTCTCAGGAATAACGCCAATAAAATCTATTCCACTATTCTTATAATTCATGTTACTTATTCCCCAAACAGACTATGCAGCTCCGCCATCAGTTTCTTCTCATGCTCTTCTATCCTTTTGGCAATGACATCCACGGGCTCGATCTGCTTATACTCATAGAATGTCCGGGTGAAGGGGATCTCATATCCAACCACGGTTTTTTTCTTGTCGATCCAGGCATGGGGATTATACGGGAGTACCTCCCGTTTAAAATAGTCGTCGATATCCTCTGTCAGCGGAACATTCTCCGTATCTCGCTTGGACGTATCCGCCACTGGCTTGCCCTTCTTCAGGACAATTTCTCCGTTTTCATCCAACTGTGGTGTCTCAACAGTAATCTTGTTGTATCCAAGCTCAACGGAATCATAGACCTTTGCCTTTACAATAATCTTTCCGCCATTCTCATCCGTATCCTCGAATTTGCCGTCCTTGAACTGACCATAGACCTCTGTGATGAGATCACGGCACTTCTGGGTGATGTCCACGCGCTTATTACCGATATTTTTGCGGCGGGACATGTAGCACTCGCTGGCATCAATCAGCATGACTTTTCCTTTGTGCCGTTCCGGCTTCTGCTTCATGACGAGCCAGATATAGGTGGCAATGCCCGTATTGTAGAAGGAGTCGTTGGGCAGCTGCACAATGGCATCCAACCAGTCATTTTCTATGAGATAACGACGGATCTCAGAGGGGCCACCGCCAGCATCGCCAAACAGAGAGGAACCGTTCTGAATGATCGCCATCTGACCATCATCCTTGAGCTTTGCTACGCCATTAAGCAGGAAGAGCATCTGGCCATCAGATTTTTTAGAAAGGCCAGGGGCAAAACGGCCCGCTTCACCCTTCTTGTATTCGGCTGTAACCTCTTTCTCCTCCCTGTTCCACGGAATTCCGAAGGGAGGATTCGAAATCACGTAATCAAATTTATAGCCGGTGAACTTGTCATCAGAGAGCGTATCTCCGAACTGCATATTGTTAGGATCGCCGCCGCGGATCAGCATATCGGCCTTGGCGATACCAAAGGTGAAGGGGTTGAACTCCTGTCCAAAGACAGTCACGTCTGCTTCAGCGTCAAAGGATTTAAGGCGTTCCTCCATGCATGTCAGCATCTGTGATGTGCCCATTGTCATATCGTAGACGGTCTTTGTGATGCCGCCGTTCTTGAAGGCATTCTCATCACCTGCCACCAGAAGATCACACATCGTGTAGATAATGTCCCGGCTGGTGAAATGGGCTCCTGCTTCCTCGTCATAAGACTCAGAGAAGCGCTGCACAAGGTTCTCGAACACGTAGCCCATGTCGACAGCACTGATCTTGTCCGGGGAGAAATCCGCTTTGTCAGAACAAAAGTCGGAAATAACCTGATAGAGAAGTCCTGCCTCCACCATACGGTCAATCTGTGCCTGGAAGTTCATCCGGGCAAGAATATCCTGCACATTATCGGAGAAGCCATTGAGGTAGGCCTTAAAATTATCCTCGATATTTTCCGGGTCAGCCTTCAGGGTATCAAAGGTGAAGGGACTGATATTGTAAAACTGATATCCTGATGCTGAACGAAGAAACCCATCCTTCACGGCGAGCTTCTCCACTTTTTTATACGTATCCAGTACCTTCTGATGGGTTGGCAGGAGGCAGTCATGGAAACGCTTGATTACAGCCATTGGCAGGACCACAAGGCCATATTCATGAGACTTGAAGGCCCCCACCAGATCATCCGCTACTGACCATACAAGTGCGGCTTTCTCCTGTATATTTTTCCCAACTTCAGCGATTTTCTCGTTGCTTGTCTCCATATCAAAATTCCTCCGGTATTACCAGTTATGGTTGTCCATATATTCATTTGCAGCCAGTCTGAAGAAAGCGGAAAGATTCAGTCCATGCTTCTTCGCTGCGGTTGTAAATTTCTGCTTTTCTTCCGCAGTCATTGAAACCAGCGATGTTGCTGATTTTTTCTCCTCATGCTTTACTGTGCCTTTCATAGTTATATCGGACTTGTTGCTGTCTTTCATGAGCCTGCTCCTCATATATACAAATTATCTATAGCACATATAAGATATAGAAAAATTATAGTCAATTTTGCATGACGACTCAAGGACTTTGTAGGCAATGTTGACCACTTTCCCCATAACAATTCCGTAGCCTCCCTGCCCTATATCAATCCCGTAGCCACAACCCTACGCTATTGACCAATTCCCACAAAGGTTCTTTTCAAGCATAAAAAGAAAGCCCCCTCAGGAGCTACCGTACCTTCTAACGATAGCCTCCAAGCGAGCCCTTGTTTACTGCGTTTATGTACTCATCTGTGGTCAGTCCTTGTCATCAAGACAACAGTCTCGACGTGGCACGAGACAAGCACCTGAATGTCTGGATTCCGTACACATTTCCGTTCGTTTGCGGGAACTGCTCAAGGCCAAAAAACGGCATTTTTACAGGTGCTCTCCGTTTGCGGAAATATGTCCAAGTGCTATTTCTACCTATAATACGGCGGGCAGGAGGGAAGCCATCGTCTCGACCTGCTCTCCTCTGCTCGATCGGTTTATGATCAAGGTCTCAACCCAGTATACCGTTAACTTGGTCGGTATCTTAGTCGCTTATCTTGGTCGGTCACCGATCAAGTTGCTTTCTCTTGTACCTCTGATTTCGGCTGTTAGGCTCGTCAGGTGTTCCTCGGAGTTGTGCCGCACTCGCCATGTTCTACATTACCATACGAACAATACTAATTGTCCCTATTTTACTATCACCTCCAAAGGATAGCTCCCCCTCGCCTTTATGCAGCGAGGGGGAGCCGAGAGCTTCATTCATTCATGAGTCTTTTTAATTTCGCCAAGATTTTTATCTTTCGGTCGTGAATGGTCCGCTGTGGAACACCAGTTTCTCTGGACACCTGATGCTCGCTTTTATTATCAAAAAACAGAGCGGTAATCAACTTCTGTTTTTCCGGGCTGAGACGCTTGAGGCAGGTTAGCATTTTTTCGATCATCACGGCCTTAATTGCGGCATCGTCCACATCTTCGTCATCGGAGGGAAACTGCTTGTTTCCCTCCAGAAGCCGTTCGTATGAGTCTTCTCGGCTGGGGAGATATGTAACAGTTCCGCTGGTGGAATCGATTCGGCATCGCTCGGCTTTGATGTCATACTGCAGGTATTCCATCTGACGGTCGCTCTTTTCTAAAACCTCAATGATTTCTTTGCTCACACCGGGATACTTCTCCCGGTAATTCGTCTTTTTCTGGTACTTCGCCATAGGGCTTGTCCTCCATTTCGTGATTGTTGAAATCTGGAAATGAAGAACAAGCGGCGGGGACCGGCAGCGTGTTATAGCTGCAAACAACAAAACAGGAGCGTATCTGTAAGCATGGCTGCCCACAGGTATGCTCCTGTAAATTATTTCATATTTTATCTGCTCTGATGGTTCGTGTTGCTGCCTGCACTGTTCCCATGAAAAACACAGGCTTTTTTTGACGAGCTACCGGTTAGAAAAGCGATGTGCAGCAGATTGTAGTCCGCTTCATCACGCTCGGCCGCTGTTACCGAGCGGCCGCCTTAAGTTCAAGGCATGTTGAACGCGCATAGAAAAGCCCTCCAAACTGGTGAGCTTGGAGGGTTACGGTATTGCTTATTCAGGCATGAAGATAGACCCGCCAAACTCACGCTTTTTTGTAGCGCTTTTTTTAATTTGATCGAAACAAACGAATTGCGCCGCGTGAAAAAACACCATCTAATAGCTGTATATCTCCCTTGGCAATGATCAGCCCAAGTCCAGTTCCTTTTTCAGTATTGAAGGTCGGCATGATTCATCTCAATTGTCGTGCGGGCCTTCATCCAACTTTTTTATCGCTTTTCTGAATTCTTTCGCAAACACAATACCAGTACAGATCACCGCAGCAGTATCTGAAATCGGTTCGGCAAGATACACGGCTACTGTCTTATCAGGTAGCAGCATGGGGAGAAGATAGATGAGTGGGACCAACATGATAAATTTTCGGAATACTGCTACGAAAATTGAAGTCTTGGCATTCCCGAGGGAGATAAAGGTCATCTGGCAGGCTATCTGAACGCCCATAATAAACATGGCACCGGCGTAGATACGTAATGCACTTTTAGTATACGCCACCATTGCGGTATCATTTGTAAATAATGAGGCAAAAACCTGCGGAAATATCTGCACGGCAACCCACAGCAATACGGAATAGGTACAGCAACAGATCAAAAGCAGTCGAAAGGTCTGCTTGACACGAGCTGAATTGTGAGCACCAAAGTTGTAGCTGGAGATCGGCTGAGCACCTTGCGCAAAACCCTGCATCGGCAGCATGGCAAACTGCATCACAGTGCTCAGAATCGTCATGGCACCCACGGCAATATCTCCGCCATATTTCAGCAAGGAGGAATTGAAGCAGATAGAAATGATGCTTTCGCTTGCCTGCATTATAAACGGAGCTGCACCCAGTGCTACGCAGGACAGAAGGACATTGTCAAATCTGATATTTTTCATCCGGAGCTTGATGCTGCTTTTTGGGGAAGTGAGAAAATGAATTACCCACACGCAACTGATTCCTTGAGATATGATTGTCGCCAGAGCTGCTCCGCGCACCCCCATGTTCATGCCGAAGATCATGATTGGGTCAAGGATAATATTACAGATTGCCCCGATCAAAACCGTGTACATGCTTACTTTTGCATAACCCTGCGCCGTGATAAATGCATTCATGCCCAAGGCTAATTGTACAAAGACGGTACCAATCGCATAGATGTTCATGTACTGGGATGCATAGCCGATGGTGTTTTCACTGGCCCCAAACATTAAAAGCAAGGGTCGGTTCCAAATTAGCAGGGCTGCGGTAAGCACAGCGGAGATTACAAGCTGCAAGGCAACGCAGCTGCCCATAATGTGCTCGGCTCCCTCGTCGTTTTTTTTGCCCATCTCAATGGAAGCATTGGGCGCTCCTCCCATCGCAACCAGCATGGCGAAAGCCGACACGATGATAATGAGCGGTGTGCACACGCCCAGACCGGTAAGCGCCAACCCGCCAACCTCTGGCATATGGCCGATGTAGATACGATCCACAATGTTGTATAGAACATTGATCAGTTGGGCAAGAATTGCTGGTACAGAAAGGCGAAACATAAGCGGCCTGATTGGTTCTGTACCGAGGAAACTCTTATCTTCATTATGTGCCTTTTCCATAATTGTCCTCCGTTTCTTTTGTCTTTCCATCAGTCCGTTGATTCTTTCGGTTTCACGTTGTAGAAGCGGCGGACATTGTCAATGATTCGATCAAAAGAGTCGAAGAACTGCCTTTTCTCATCTTCCGAAAACCCGTCACCGATCTTTTTCATGAATTCTTCCTGTTGTTCTTGCCCATAACGGACTATCTCATCGGCCTTTGGAGTAATAAACAAACAAATCCGCTTTCTATTCGCCGAGTCTACTTTTTTGCAAATGTACCCTTTTTTATAAAGCTCGTCTGTCGCCAGTGAGACGTGAGATTTGGATATTTTTCGTACAGATACAATATCGGCAGCCGTATTAAGGCCGCCGTTGTTCGCAAGGAATAACATAACATCTACTTCTATTGCCGAGAGAGAATATTTGTTCATAACTTTTCTGCGGTGAAAATTATAGGCGCTTTCAACTTCTTTGAGCATGTTCCAAAAATTGTTTTTCATATGTAATTACCTCGCGCACCTTAGTGTTCGATTTTGAACACGTAAAATTATAGTTCAAAATCGAACGGTTGTCAAGACGAAAATCTGATAGGGCATGTTTTAAAATGTTAATTCGATAGGGTTATCTTAGATGGTGAGCATAAAAAAATAATTACTTTTTCCTTATTGAAAAAATCATTTTCCAATCAAACCAGCAAACGTTTTGACCCCACGTCATGTTCATTCACTGGCACATAATTCTCATCTTTTTGCAATAGAGCCTGCATGCAAGTCCCGCGGTCAGCCACATCGATATTGAAGCTCTTCTTACTGAAGGCCTTTGAATAGATCATGTCATCCAGCGGGACAAGGAGATCCTCATCCTTGACAGTTTCTTTTTGCAGGTTGTTCAGATAGATGATGAGAAGTGTTAGCGAGGTCAGACGCTGCTGGCCATCGATGATTTTCTTTACGGAACCGCCAGTACAGATAATGCATCCCATATAATAAAAGCCATAGTTCATGACTTCTTCCGGCGTATCATGATTATCCGGATCATAAAATTCCTCAAATGTGCTCTGGAAGTCGGCGAGCATCTGCTCAATCTGCTTCTGCCCCCACCGATATTCCCGCTGGAAATAATCGACGTTGTATTTGCGACCACTCAGAATTGTTTTGAGCGTGTCTGTTTTGTCAATTTTCTGCATAGTCTTTATCCCTCATCATTATTATCGGCTTCAAAAATCTCCGGTGAGTTCTGCCGTATGTATATGACTTCATTACGAACATCCGTATTACCACACCGAGCAAGAGCAGGGCTAAGTTTCAGCTGGCCTGTGCTACCGTCCCTTATGACATACTCGTGGTGCTCTTTTATGTAGCGAGCGGATTCTCTGGAAAAGCCGCTGCGCTGCAGCAGGATCGTCAGCGGATTCGTCGTACCGAATTCCACGTATTCATACCAATTGTTCCGGTTGAGTGCCTCGTCTCCTCTGATTTTCCTGTACTCGTTGGAGAATCGAAGGAAATAGTTCGAAATGCTGTAAAGGATGATGTTCTCAATAACCTCAAGCGTGTCTCCGAATACGGCATTGTGATGGTCGTCGGAAAGGTAATTGTACGTTATCGGAGACCCATGCTTGTTGATCCAGAATGGGTATGGGTGGTTCTGATGGTATTCAAGAGCCCTGTCCATGATGAACTTCAACCCGCCGCCGTCCATCCACTGGCAGAGGATCACGGCGTACCATCTGCGCAGTGATGGTTTTCCGAGCGTACCGGCCTCGTACTCCTCCCAGTTGAACACTTCTGCAAGTTCGTCGAGAAAAGCAAGCACATCGTCATATACGAACTTCCCATCAACAAGATCTGGATAACGCAGCGGGTTTCGCTCCCTTCGGATAGCTGCAATAAGGCTTGTTGTCTGATCTACCGACGTATTGATGTCGTCATCAGGCTTGACTTCGGCGTCTTTGAAGGTATCCCGGATGAACTCCTCATCGGCTGGCGTCAAGAAGTCTTTGAATTCACGATGCACCAGCGTATCCCGCTCGTGAACAATGTCTCCCTGAAGAATAGTTGCGAATCTGCGCATCATCTCATAGGATTCCTCGCTCTGCATAGCTTTGCCATCAGCGTTCACACGGCGTGGTATTTCCGACTTCCCGCTTTTGAGAATATCGGCGACATACTGTTTCTCGACCTTCTTGAGCACATTCGGATCAGTAGCAATAGAAAGCGACTGCTCTGGAATTTCCTGCCCAAGCATACGTACATAGTCATCTGTCGTTATCTTGCTGTTGCGTTCCGCTACAAAGTAGACATTCCCAAAGAGGTTGAAGCTGATCCTGCCCACTCGGCCTATGAGATTACGGAAATCAATGGTATTCATCTCGCTGAGGAATATCTTGTTCTCCATGATGAACAGATTGTCCGCCGGGAGATTGACGCCCTCCAACAGCGTACTGGTACAGAACATTACCGTGATGTTCCCGGATTTAAAAAGCTCCTCGATCCGTGCCCTTATTGATGCCGGAAGATAACCGATGTGGTAAGCAATGCCATAACGTACCATTTCTGCGAGGTAGTACCATTGATGGACTTCTTCCTGAATGTCCTTTGACAAGGCCTCAAGAAGCGGATCATTTCTCGGGCCATTCGGTTTTATCCGCTCATAGAAGGAGTGGGCGGCCCTTATGGCCTTGTCTCGTCCGTTGTAGTAAACGATGCTCTGCTTACGCTTTTCCTTGGAAAGTTTCCTGTTCTGTGTTTCGATAGCCAGCAGGAAGTCATTCACTTCAATACCGCTGCCGCGCACATTGGCGAGAAGTATTCGGCACTGATCTTCAAGTGCGTGGTCGTTATAAACCTCGATTCGTCCTTTCTTCAGATCAACAAGAAATTTGATCTGAACAACCGGCGAGTATGTGATTGCAAGAGCGTCTTCATCGCCTTCCTCCGCATTGAGCATCAATCTCAGATAGACCTGCGGATTCGGTATGTTCGGCGATGCGAAGATGAAGTGCGGTTTCTTCTGGCGATGCACGAGCTTGTCGACTACTTTGTAGTAGAAAGGCGCTCGACTGTTCTTGCCTGAAAGTTTGTGGGCCTCGTCGATGAACAGATAATCCAGGTCAAAGCGAGGCTTCGCTATCAGAAGGTAAAGAAGTCTCTCCGGCGTCATGACAAGGATGAAGTTCCGGTTATCGTCCTCTAGAGCCATGTCGCTTGCTGCTGTCACCACGCTGTAGTTATGGAGCTTCAGGTAGTTGACCTTCTCTGTATTCTTTTCTCCGCCAAGATCGTCTATGACTTTTGCCCGGACTTCGTTTATCAGCGCCTTGGTAGGGACGATGAGCGCATAGTTCTTCTGGGCCCCGTGCATGATCTCGTCCTTGATGAACATCCTCATAATGAAGGATTTTCCCATCGAAGTGGGCGCGGAGTAGCTAAAGCAGTCGTCCGTCAGATGGTCATAGGCGTTCTTCTGTTCTCCGAAGAACCGCTGGCTAGGTTCCGCGGGGATAGTGAGGTAATCGCCTCTGAACTGTGCGAAAATTTCTTCCAGTGCATGCGGCTCAGAATAGTCCTTGTTTACAAGCTCGAGTCCCTTGTGGTTACCGACGCTTGAGAAAACGTCTCCGGCGTAAAGGTTGACGAGCGAATCCTGCGGATACATCTCATGCATCAGTATGGCTATTTCCTGAGCCCATATCTTGTGCGCGTCTGCCTTCTCTGGATCATTCGACTTGGAGAGAATGTCGGCAAACCGTAAAATGTCGGTTTTCTCCTTGGCGTTGAACAACTCCGTCGAGCTTCGTTGATTCAAGTTGAAGAGACTCAAGCCATAGCCTTTCAGAAGCCGAGCATACAGTGTTCCAAGGTATGGATTGCTGTCGATGCCGGTGAAGATGGCCGACCCAAGTGTTCTCTTTTCAATGGTCATAGGTCGACATCTCCTTCCATAACATGCTGCATGATCAAGTCACTTTCCTCCTTGGCCCGATTAAGAGGCAGCGTGAAGAAATAGAACGAGTGATTCTGCAGTTTTGCATCGCGTATCTTTTGTGCTATGTATTCTTCGTGCGCATTGATGTCGCGAATCATTTTCTTATGCATGCGGACCCGGAACTGGTCATCGTCATAGCCGTCCGGGATCAGGCCAAGAGAATATCCGAGGAACACTCCGAAGGATGTCCCGTAGGAAGCGTTCTTGTGCTCCTCCGGGATAACGTAGCTGGTCAGGACTTTCAGGTCGTCTTCTTCATAGAAGCGATCAAGTGCTGTTTTCTCTACGAGAAGCAGCTCTTCATCCTCGTGATTTGCAATACGAGATATCTTCTCAAAAGCGATGTCAATGGCGTCCTTGATGTCTCCAGTGACGCTCGACGCACCGAATACCATCTGATTGGAGAGGATCGTTTTGCCGTCCCTGCACAGGAAATGAATGCCGTCGGCCTCGCTCGCATACTGCGCAGCATCTGCGCTGAGTTCGATTTTGCTGAGGAGCTTATGAGCATTAAGCTTTTCTTCCATGACAGCATAGACCATGATCTCGCCGAGCGTTTCTCCTGCATCAATGTCTCGAGCCTTGGCGCTTTTTCTCATGGCTCTCAGGGCTTGCTGTGTCACAAGGTCGAAATTGCCTGTATTCCGATAGTTCTCCTGCTTTGCCCGAGAGAACACATACTGCCCGATGTTGAGCATGGTAAATTTCTCAAGATCGGATGATTTGATGTTTCCGTTTCTGACGTTGAGGCAAAAAAGGCGCAGAGAACCAGGGCGTACCATTCCGCTGATCGTCTCGGAATGCTCCACCTCTGTAAAGTAATCATCGAATGTCTTGTCCTTTACAGTTTTGGATAACTCCACGCTTGCTGCCTCCCTTCATTTGCGTCTGTCTACTTTTTAGAATCGCTGTCCTTCTTTTCACCGAACGTTACTTTGCCATCGGCTACCATCATTCCGCTTCTTGGCGCTTCTGTTGGATATCGATAGCTTGTGAAATTGTCGCTGGCGACTTTCGGAGAATCCAAATCGTCTGGTGCTTCATACGGTTTCCCCTCCTTGTTGTACGTCATGTTGAATACCATATTCGTAAGCCACTTCTTGAACGACGGATTGTCCTGAAACTGCTTGAAGAGCTCCATATTGTCCGCCATGATGGAGAAGATGACCTTCTGCAGGGCGCGCTCGCTTTCTGTTCGGGCTTCCTGCTCATCAGAATTCTTCATGGCATTCTGGTATTTCTCGTCACGAGAAACCATCGCCGGAATCTGGAGGATCTGGCGCTGTACGTTATCAGCGTCATTCCACTGAATATTTCCGAACATATCGTTGAAATCCATGATGATCTTGGAAAGCGGATCAAGTTCCGGCTCGACGATATGGCCGACCTTTCCGGCAGGGACCGGAGCAATTTCGGCGTCCTCGTCCTCTAGTTTTATGGCCACGGCCTCCTGTGCTTCATTCCGATAACTGTCCAGATCGATCGTAGACAAAATGCCCTCTGACAAATCATCCTCACGAGGTGACGGAAGTTTCGGTATTAGCAGATTCAGGAAGATCGACAACTTTTCCCAGTCCACATTCCCATAGGGAAGAATGGAACCAAGGAAACCGTATGTACGGACAAATGACTTTGCTGCGCTCTTGAACTTGATCTGATCGTCCGTTTCGAGTCCGTTGTAGGTGGCCACGCACGGATCAAGCAGCGGATCAAGCCTGTCTCTCTCAGCTCCGCCAAGGAACAAATCAACTACGTGCTCTACATCGTCGTTGTCATACACTTGATAGCTCTCCATGAGCGTGATCAGGTCGTAAAGCTTGTTCGGATCAGTCTCTCCAGACAGTATCGTTGTCCTGTAGAACTTCGAGAAGGCGTCCTGAATCGTCGATGTCTTGTTTGCAAAGTCCAGCACATAGACTTCGTCCTTCCCGGGAGCCGCGCGGTTCAGACGGGAAAGCGTCTGCACTGCCGCAATGTCATAAAGCGGCTTATCCACGTACATGGTCTGCAGAAGTGGCTCATCAAATCCGGTCTGGAACATGTCTGCAACTACCAGAAGACGATACGGATCTTTCTTGAACTCCTTCGGGATCTTGGCGTCCGGGAACCCGTTCAGTCCTGCCGACGTCAGGGCAGGTTCCTGTCCGTTGTATTTGCACTCGCCGGAGAAAGCGATAATCGCCTTGTACGGACTATGTCTGTCTGCAAGGCACTTGTTGATGGCATAGTAGGTCTCGATGCAGCGTGGGATGCTCGCGGTCACCACCATTGCGCGGGACTTTCCGTTCAGCTTCTTCTTAGCGATGATCTGCTCATGGAAGTGATCCACCATCATGGCAGCCTTCTTGGCGATGACATCCGGATTCCCCTCGACAAAGGAACGCAGTTTTTTCTGGGCGCGCTTCTTGTCGAACATCGGATCGTCCTCGACCTTCTTGGCAATCTTGTACCAGCTGTCGATCGCCGTATAGTTCTTCAAGACGTCAAGGATGAAGCCTTCCTGAATGGCCTGCTTCATGGTGTAAACATGGAAAGGCCTGTGCTTGATTTCGCCATCCTCTTCATATGGCGTTCCGAAAACCTCCTCGGTCTTGTTCTTTGGGGTCGCGGTGAACGCAAAATAGCTCGCGGTCTTTACGAGCTTCCGGCCCTCGACAATCGCATTGATCTTGTCTTCATTGTCCATTTCGTTGTCTGAAGCCATGCCGGAAAGCGCCAGATTCATATTCGCGGAATTGCGCCCGCTCTGGCCTGAGTGTGCCTCATCGATGATAATGGCAAAATGATTATTGATATGTTCCTGACCGATTTCCTGCGAGATGTACGGGAACTTCTCAACCGTGGTTATAATGATCCGCTTGCCATCCTGGATTGCCTTTTTCAGGTCTCCGGAATGCTGTGCCCAAACGACCGTGTTTTTCACCTGCATGAACTGCTTGATGGTATCGCGGATCTGCTTGTCCAGAATCCTGCGGTCGGTGACGACGATAACGGAATCGATCATCGGATGGCCGTCTTGTTCCAATCCAATCAGCTGATGAGCAAGCCACGCGATAGAGTTCGACTTCCCGGAACCGGCACTGTGCTGAATAAGGTAGCGTTTGCCGACGCCGTTCTGCTTTACATCCGCGAGCAGCTTCTCCACACAGTCCAGCTGATGGTAGCGTGGCCAGATCTGTTTCACGGTTTTCTTCTTCGTGTCCGGATCTTCATCAACGACGACCTGAGCGTAGTTCTCGATAATGCGGGAGAGCTTCCACTTTGTCAGAATGTCCTTCCACAGATAGTCTGTCATGATGCCGTCCGGGTTCGGCGGATTGCCTGTACCATCGTTATAGCCCTTGTTGAATGGAAGGAACCAGCTGTCCTTCCCGGCGAGCTTCGTGCAGAACATGATGGTCTGGTCGTCTACCGCGAAATGCACCATGCACCGTTTGAACGAGAACAGCGTGTCCCGCGGATCACGATCTTCCTTATACTGCTCAACGGCATCCGCTGTCGTCTGACCGGTGAAATGGTTCTTAAGCTCAATCGTGATGACCGGCAGGCCGTTGATAAACAGGCAAAGGTCAAGCGCGAGCTTCGAAGCGTCGATAGAATAGCGAAGCTGCCGTGTCACGCTGAAGATGTTCTTCTCAAACATCTGCTTTGACTTCTCGTTGTTTTCCGTCGGCGTGAAGTAGAACATGATGAGGTCAGCCGGGTACGCTTTCACACCGTTTCGCAGTACATCGATAATGCCGCGCTTGGCGATCTCTCCGGAGAGGCGGTTCAGGAACTGCCGCTTCTTCTGATCACTGTTATTCACACCAAGCTTTGCCATTTCCCTCGGCTGTGTATCATTCAGGAACCGGAAGAGGCGGGTTTCGTCTACGGCGTATTCCTTGTTGTAGTCGTCATTCGTTCCCTGCTCGTAACCATTCTGATCTACGAGCCAGTTCACGATGATCGTCTCAAAGCCCTTCTCGGTTTTATCCGTAAAAGCCATGATCAATCCTCCTCTCCATAGATTTCTGATTCATCTGTTTCTTCGTCGCCCTCGGAATCAATGTCGGCAATGTCGTCTACGTGTTCGTACTCGGGAACAGTGACATTTTGGACATCGATTTTACCGGTAACAACATCAGAGATGATGACTTTCTTCAACTCTTCGAGTTCATTGATAATCTTCAAATATTGCTCTTTTTGTTTGTCTATAGGTGCATCAATATCATGTATTAGATCCAAAATTTCATGCTGTTCGGACAGAGGCGGAATAGCGATAATCATTCTTTTGATGTCTTTAAAGCCTATGCTTTGTCTAACGCCTCCACCCATTCCATAAAAAACTTTACATAAGTCTGCTACATGCAATTCAAGCTGCAGATATTCTGGTAAAATATCATCACGTGTTTCAAGACACGTGTAGGCTGAAGTTATTATTCCCCTTCGTGTCACTAACCCTGTTCTCAAACTTTTATGGTCATTTTGCAAATCAGTAAGACGAAGAATGATATTCCCAGGTTCAACTATCTGATAACCTTCAAAGCTGGCCGGTAGTAAGCCATCTGTGGTATTAATATCCTTGTCGATAACTTTTCCATAACTAAGTGACAAAAGATTATCTTCTACCATTCCTACATTTTTAATACAGCGTTCGTACGCATACTGTATTAAAGGTTTTTCTTCCCAGTTAATTGGAATCGTGTCTACCCATGTAATATCGGACTTCTTTTGTTGCATGCGAGATTGACCCATGACAATAGCGCCAATCTTGCTTCTTTTCATCTCTTCAAGCTCTTGTATTTCTTTCCGTCGGATTCCGATCAGCTTATTGATCGCGGAAACCTTCCAGTCGAGGAACCGCACGATCTGATCCTGTTCGGCACGGGGAGGCATATAGACTTTCAGATTCTTGAAATCCTCATAGTGCATATCCCACTGACCAACCCTTATTCCATACGAATACTGGTTGTAATAGGACTTAAAACGCGCAGAGCGAAGTAACAAATGCAGATAGTCAAGATTGATATCTTTATCGAGCACTTTGCAAATGATATAAGCTGGACTGACGATTCCCTCATACTGAGATACACCAAGAGATCCTTGCCACATTTTCATCTTGTTTAAAACAAGGTCTCCGATATGTACAACCTTGTAATTTGAAAGGTCGAGGCTTTCTTTGTTGTGATTGTCGTCACGAGAATCCTTTGGAATCACACCATATTCGCGATAAACAGATAATAGTCGGTAATCTCTATTCCCACATCTTTCACTCAAAACAGATGTTATTTGCCGGATACTCTTCTTGTGCCAATGGGAGGGCACCTTCGGAAGCCAACGATACGACGTTGACTGATAGCTTTCGTATTCAACCATTACTTCAGTCCCTCCACGATCTCATCCATGACGCCATCCGATTCCCTCTCGAGCTCTTCAAGTGAGGCAAGGATGTCTTTCATATCACGGAGTTGCACAGGCTTGTAGAAGTACTTCGTGAAGCTGATCTCGTAGCCGATTCTGGTCTTGCTTTCATCCACGTAGGCGTCCGGCGCATATGGTTTGACTTCCTTTTCGATGAATGCGTCGATGCCGCCGTCGTAGTTGAACGGAATGTTTTCCGAGTCGCGGAGGTTCGGATCGGATTCGCCTTCAACCTCTTTTGCATGTGGATCAGTTTCCGTGATAAACGGACGGATCTTCTTGAGCTGCGTCTTTTTGAGCTTTGTCGCCTTGGCAAAAGCGTCCCAATCGTCAAGCGGCGTTCCCGCAGGAATCTTGGCGATGGCCTCACGAACTGCATCAAGCTCTGACTGCTTCTTGAACGTATCTTCCGGGATTTCTCGTTCCGGGAATACGCGCAGGCGCAGCGGGCGCTCGACAGTTACATTCCAGTAGCCGAACTCACTGTTATCGAATATCATGCTTACGTCGCTTTCCTCCATGTCGAGGAAGATGCGGACAATTTCCTTACGGATTTCCGGCGTGAATTCGCAGTTCTTATTGCCCATGTTCTTGCGCAGCGAGGACTTCATATTTGTCGCGTCGATGAGCTGAATCTTGCCTTTGCGGCGTTCTTCCTTCTTATTGGAAAGCACCCAAATGTATGTGCCAATGCCTGTGTTGTAGAACATGTTGTCAGGCAATGCGATGATGGCCTCTACCAGATCACGCTCGATCATATACCGGCGAGCATTGCTTTCACCGCTTCCTGCATCGCCCGTGAACAGGGATGAGCCGTTATGTACTTCGATGATGCGGCTCCCGAGTTCTGTGTCGGTTTTCATCTTGGATACATTGTTAAGCAGGAAGAGAAGCTGTCCGTCGCTTGTGCGCGGGATCATCTTTAGCTCCTCACCGCCGGGAAGGTATGCATTGAAACGAGTGTCAAGGATTTCACTCTTGCCACCCATCTTGTCTGCATCTGTTTTCCAGCTTTTCCCATACGGTGGATTGGAAAGCATGAAGTCGAACTGCCGCGACGGATTCCCATCCAGCGATAGCGTTGAGCCATAGAAGATGTGTTCGGCTTCCTCGCCATCGCCCTTGAGCAGCATGTCTGCTTTGCAGATGGCGTATGTTTCCGGCTGAACCTCCTGACCAAACAGGTGAATAGAGACATTCTTTCCGCGACGACCCGCGAGTGTCAGGAGTCGTGCCTGAGCAACCGTAAGCATTCCTCCTGTGCCACAGGCACCGTCACATACCGTAGCGCTGGAGTCTGTGCAATGACTTATACCCACTACATTTGCAAGGATTCTGGAAACTTCTGCAGGAGTATAGAATTGCCCCTTACTCTTACCGCTTTCCGTAGCGAACTTCCGCATTAGGTATTCATAGGCATCTCCAATAATATCGTCGCCTTCAGCCTTGTTTCGAGAGAAGTCGAGTTCCGGACGCTGAAATATAGAAATCAGGTCGGTTAGCTTGTCGACCATTTCCTTGCCGCTGCCAAGCTTCTTCTCATCGTTAAAATGGGCAATATCAATAACACCCTTAAGGTCTGTGTTTTCATCGGCAAGGCGAGCAATAATCTTATCCATGCCTTCGCCGATGTTCTTCTTTCCCTTAAGAGTAATAAAGTCATCAAAGGAGCAGCCCGTCCTCTTTTCCGGATCTGGATCTTTATCATGTGCCTTATCGAAGACCTTGATGTCCTCGTAAGCTCCCTTATTTTTAAATTTATCAGTGACATACTTCATGAACAGAAGCGTCAGGATATAGTCCTTATATTCCGAGGAATCCATGCCTCCGCGAAGTTTGTCGCAGCTCGCCCAAAGCGATGCATATAACGGGGATCCAACAGATAACAGGCTTGAAAATTTACACTACGGAACCCGTTTGGAAAACATTCTTGATGTGTACCGGCAAGGAGGCAAATGGAAAAAACTGTCGGTCGATGACGTTCAAGCAATTCGATTCGGATTCTGCTGCGGAATTAAAGGAGTTGAGCTTGCAGCAATGTATGACGTAACGCCAACAATCATCAGTGCAATAAAAACGGGGAGGAATTTTGCATGGCTAAAGTGAACAGTTTGTCATTGGATCTGGAGACATTTTCCAGCGTGGATCTGTCCAAGTGCGGTGTATACAAATACGCAGAATCTCCAGACTTCGAAATTCTGTTATTCGGATATTCCGTTGACAACGGCGAGGTCAGGACAATCGATCTAGCTCAAGGAGAAAAAATTCCACAGGAGATCATCGACGCGCTTGTCAGTGACGAAGCCATCAAATGGGCATACAACGCGAACTTCGAACGCGTATGCCTGTCAAGATACCTACGTGATTTAGGTATAAATCTCGACCCCTTCCATGATACACACCCTCTTTCGCAGAAATGTTCCCGCTTCTTAAATCCTGAAAGCTGGTACTGTTCTATGGTCTGGGCAGCCACAATGGGACTGCCGCTTTCCTTAAAAGGTGTCGGCGCTGTACTGAAGCTTGAAGATCAGAAGATGGATGAAGGTAAAGCTCTCATCAAATATTTTTCTGTACCATGTGCCCCTACCAAAATAAACGGTGGTCGCAGCAGAAATCTTCCTGAAGATGCTCTTGATAAATGGTCAGTGTTTAAAACATATAACAAAAGAGACGTAGAAGTCGAAATGGGTATCAAGAATAGGCTTGCAAAATTCCCTGTGCCAGACTCGGTCTGGGATGAATATCATATCGACCAAGAAATCAATGATCGCGGTGTACGCCTCGACATGGATCTGGTGCAGAAGGCCATCGAAATGGATACCCGCTCCCGGACGGAGCTAACCGCAGCAATGAAAAAGCTCACTGCCCTTGATAATCCCAACAGCGTCCAGCAGATGAAGCAATGGCTCTCCGAAAACGGGCTCGAAACCGACACACTTGGCAAAAAGGCCGTGGCAGAGCTCTTAAAAACTGCCTCGCCAGAGCTGCAGACCGTTCTCACACTTCGCCAGCAGCTTGCCAAATCCTCTGTTCGGAAATACCAGACGATGGAACGCGCCGCATGCGATGACGGCAGAGCGCACGGCTGCTTTGCTTTTTACGGAGCCAACCGCACAGGCCGCTGGGCAGGCAGACTGATTCAATTACAAAACCTACCGCAGAATCATCTGGAGGATCTCTCAGATGCCCGCGCACTTGTTAAATCCGGTGACTTTGATGCTGTGAAAATGCTCTATGAGGATGTGCCAGATACGCTCTCGCAGCTGATCCGCACTGCTTTTATTCCGAAGGATGGCTGTCAGTTTTATGTTTCCGACTTCAGTGCCATCGAGGCAAGAGTCATCGCCTGGTATGCGGGTGAGACCTGGCGGCAGAAGGTCTTTGAAGATGGCGGCGACATTTACTGCGCCAGTGCCAGTCAGATGTTCCGTGTTCCTGTCGTGAAGCACGGCATCAACGGCCACCTTCGTCAAAAAGGCAAAATTGCAGAATTGGCGCTTGGCTATGGCGGCTCGGTCGGCGCACTCAAAGCAATGGGTGCCATCGAGATGGGGCTTTCAGAGGACGAGCTTCCTCCGCTGGTAGACGCTTGGCGGCAGACAAATCCTCGCATCGTCCAGTTCTGGTGGGATGTCGACCGTGCAGTCATGGAAGCGGTCAAGTATAAGCACACAACCAGTAGCCACGGTCTGACCTTCTCCTGCCGCTCCGGGATGCTCTTTATCACGCTTCCTTCTGGCAGGAACCTTGCCTATGTGAAGCCGAAGGTCGGGACGAACAAGTTCGGCGGCGAATGCATCACCTATGAAGGCATTGGCTCCACAAAGAAATGGGAACGACTCGATTCCTACGGCCCGAAATTTGTGGAAAACATCGTGCAGGCAACCTCCCGCGACATCCTCTGTTACGCCATGAAGACGCTACGCTGCTGCTCTATTGTCATGCATATCCACGACGAACTGGTCATCGAAGCCGACCCGCGTATGTCGCTTGACGTCCTGTGTGAACAAATGGTCAGAACACCGCCGTGGACTCCCGGTCTCAAGCTCCGTGCTGATGGCTACGTTACAGACTTTTATAAAAAAGATTAAAAATCATCCGCTCAAATCAGGCGTTCATCTCCAGTGGGAAATTAGAGGTGGACGCCTTAAGTACACCCGCAGAAGGGATGAAAATTTTATGTCAAACGAAATAACAACATTTACAAACGCGGAGTTCGGATCTATCCGGACAATCACGATTGCCAACGAACCATGGTTTGTTGGGAAGGATGCTGCCGATATTCTCGGCTACAGCAATACTCGTAAAGCACTGATTGACCATGTGGATGACGAGGACAAGGGAGTAACGAAATGTGACACCCTTGGCGGAGTGCAGGACATGACGGTCATCAACGAGTCCGGTCTGTATTCGCTTATCCTCGGCAGCAAACTTCCCGTAGCAAAGCACTTCAAAAAGTGGGTAACATCTGAAGTATTGCCTTCAATCCGCAAACATGGTCTCTATGCGATTGATGACATTCTGGCTGATCCTGATCTTGCCATTGCTGCGCTGCAGGAACTCAAAGCTGAACGTGGAAAACGTAAGTTTCTTGAAAACACGGTTGCCGTACAGACACAGCAGATTGCCGAAATGAAACCAAAAGTCAGCTATTACGATGTCGTTTTGAACTGCAAGGATCTCGTGGCCGTTTCGATTATCGCCAAAGACTATGGTTGGAGCGCCAAGCATATGAACAAGTGGCTGCACGACAAGAAAATTCAATTCAAACAGCCAAGTGGAATCTGGCTCCTTTATCAGAAATATGCCGACAGAGGATACACGTCTACCAAAACCACTACCTATTCCGGTTCGGATGGAGAAGTGCATACTGCCGTTCATACTTATTGGACCCAGTCAGGGCGTCTCTTTATTTACGACCTTATGAAAGCTGACGGGAATCTTCCACTCATCGAACAAGGAAATTAAAAATCATCCGCTCAAATCAGGCGTTCATCTCCAGTGGAAATTAGAGGTGGACGCCTTAAGTCTGCCCGGAAAGGAGAATTCTCGTTTGAGTAACAATTATCGCAACAACGAAGGCTATCCTGACCCGACTGCCGGTGAGACTCTCTCAAGAATTACAGCTAATGAGAAGCAGTCCCTGCGTACGTTCAGGCCTATCGTCTATATCTGCTCACCATATTCAGGTGACGTAGATGCAAATGTGACTGCTGCCAGACGCTACAGTCGCTTCGCAGTAGACAAGGGATATATCCCCATCGCTCCGCATCTGTTGTTTCCGCAATTTCTGGATGACAACCGCTCGGACGAACGGGAACTGGGACTGTTTTTTGGGAATGCCCTCATGAGCAAATGCTCGGAGGTCTGGGTATTCGGAAGTCACATCTCGTCCGGAATGGAATCAGAAATCAAACGCGCCAAGTGGAAGAACCACTGCCTGCGCTATTTCACAGAAGAATGTCAGGAGGTTTAACGCTATGTATGAAGTTAAAGAAAATCGCAGAAAGCTGCAGGACGGCACAGAAATTACGACCTATACCCGTGACGTTGTAAGCGCCAATATTCTCGAAGTTGAAGCTGGGACAAACGGCTATCAGGGCGGCGACACCGGTCATGGCAGTCGTACCTATTTTCGCATCTCCGATGAGGCCTGCACGGATATTCATGTCACGCCTTTCATGGACAAATACGGCTGCAACGGTTTTGAAGTCACTCTCGGCGGCGACTGCGAGCTGGAAACCATGATCCGGGCGCTTAAATTTATCACGAAGGTGCTCGAAGACGAATCCGGGGAGGTGTATGACTGATGTTCACACTTTATAGTGCTGATTTTACCGGAAATCCCGGCAACTGCTCCTACCCGCACAAGACCGTCGTCATGAATACGGACAACCTGAGAGAGGCTGTCTGCCATGACTATGTTTGCGCCGAATACAAGAACCACTACCGCAACGGTGAAAACTTCATCTCCGCCGACTGCCTGCCCGTTGACTGTGATAACGATCACTCGGAAGATCCGAAGGATTGGGTCACGCCTGCCGATGTGCTGGAGGCATTTCCCGGCGTGAGTATTGCCATCCACTACAGCCGCTTCAATAACCGTGAGAAAAACGGAAAGCCCGCAAGGCCGAAGTTCCATGTGCTCTTTCCCATCGACCGGATGACAGACGCCACCCTTTACAGCGACATGAAAAAGCTGGTCAATTCCATCTTCCCGTATTTTGATACGAAGGCTCTGGATGCTGCTCGGTTCTTTTTCGGTACACAGGAGCCAAATGTAGAGCTCTATCCTGGCCGCATGAATCTCACGGAATTCTTAAACGACGACGAATTCGATGCAGGCCTTCCCGGTGGGCATGAAAAAGACGCAGTTATCCCGGAAGGCAGCCGCAATGCTGTCATGTCTCGCTTTGCCGGTATTGTCATCAAGAAATACGGTGATTCCGAAAAGGCCTATCAGAGTTTTCTGGAAAAAGCCGCGACCTGCGTCCCGCCGCTGGATAACAATGAACTTTCTACCATCTGGCACAGCGCCCAGCGCTTTTACTTAAAAATCAGCAAAGAGGACGGCTATGTCCCGCCCGAAGCCTACAACGATGAAAACAGCTACAAGCCGGAAGATTTCTCCGATGTCGGTCAGGCCGAAATACTGGCAAAATACTTCTCCGGCGAACTCCGCTACTCTCCGGCCACGCACTTTATCCGTTACAGCGATCACTATTGGCAGGAAACAGAGCCCGGCGCACAGGCTGTCGCCCATGAGCTGACCCGCAGGCAGATGAACGAATCAGCAAAAGCAATGATTGATGCAGCCCAGAAGCTAAAGAACTGCGGAGCGCAGGACATTCTGGACAATACATCCAAGGCCAAGGCTGAACAGCTCATGAACAAAGACCAGATGGAAGCCTATCAGGAATTTCTCTCCGCCAAGGCATATCAGAGCTTTGCTGTCCATCGCCGGGACTCAAAGAATATCACATCCACGCTGAAGGAATCCCATCCGATGCTGGAGATCTCGCCGCGTGATCTGGATGCCGACTGCTTTTTGCTCTGCACTCCGGAGGCGACCTATGACCTCAGAAAAGGAATGGCCGGTGCGCGGGAGCATTCCGCAAATGACTTTATTACGAAGATTACCTCAGTTTCACCCGGCATCAAGGGCCAGCAACTCTGGCTTGATAATTTAAGTCTCATCTTTCAGAAAGACCAGCAGCTGATTGACTATGTCCAAATGATCTGCGGTCTTGCCGCCATTGGCAAGGTTTATGTGGAAGCCCTCATTATTGCCTACGGCGACGGGCGAAACGGCAAGTCCACCTTCTGGAATGCCATCTCCCGAGTGCTGGGCCTTTACAGTGGCAACATCTCTGCAGATACCCTGACTGTCGGCTGCCGCAGAAACATCAAACCGGAAATGGCAGAGGTCAAAGGCAAGCGCCTTCTGATTGCTGCCGAAATGCAGGAGGGCGCAAGGCTCAATGATTCTACTGTCAAGCAGCTCTGCTCCACGGATGAAGTGTTCGCGGAAAAGAAATACAAAGACCCGTTCTCCTTCAAGCCCTGCCACACGCTGGTTTTATACACCAACCATCTGCCGCGTGTTTCCGCATCTGATGACGGCATCTGGCGCAGGCTCATCGTGATTCCCTTCGGTGCCAAGATCGAGGGCAAAACCGACATCAAGAATTACGGCGAGTACCTGTATGAAAATGCCGGAGAAAGCATTCTGGCTTGGGTCATCGAAGGAGCCATGAAGGTAATTGCGCTGGGCTACCAGATCCCGATCCCGGACTGCGTGACGAAGGCCATTGAGGAATACCGCAGCCAGAACGACTGGTTCGGACATTTTCTGGATGAGAAGTGCGAGGTGGATGACTCCTTTAAGGAAAGCTCCTCGTCGCTGTATCAGGCGTACCGCAACTACTCACTGGACTGCAACGAATATGTGCGCAGTACGGCGGACTTCTATTTTGCGCTGGAGAAGGCCGGATTTGAACGGCTGACACTCAATCGGAAGCGCTTTTTTAAAGGGCTGCGCATTCGTGAGGACACCAGTGCAGAGGAAGATTTTCTGCAGTAATAGTCCTGAATGACAAGGTGTATCAAGGTCTTATATAAAAACTCTCTTAGGGCAATAAAAAAAGCTATAAGAAAAAGTTCAGTAAATACCATTGATACACCTTGTACATCCCAGTAATTAAGCGCCTGACGGAGGTTACCAATGAACGAGAAACAGATAGAAAACAAATTAACAGCGGCAGTAAAAAAGGCCGGTGGGATTGCACCGAAGTTCGTGTCTCCGGGATTTGCAGGAATGCCCGACCGTCTGATCTTACTCCCTGACGGCCATATCGCTTTTGCAGAGCTTAAGGCTCCGGGAAAACTGCCGCGACCGCTTCAGCTCTCAAGGCACCGGCTGCTTCAGCGGCTTGGCTTTAAGGTCTATGTCATTGACGACCCGGAGCAGATTGGAGGAATGCTGAATGAAATTCGAACCACATGATTATCAGGCTTATGCCATCCAATATATTGAGACCCACCCCATCGCGGCTGTCCTGTTAGATATGGGTCTTGGAAAAACAATCATCTCCCTGACGGCGATCTTTGACCTTCTTTTTGACAGCTTTGAAATTCATCGTGTCCTTGTGGTAGCGCCTCTCCGCGTTGCCCGTGATACCTGGCCTTCCGAAATAGAAAAATGGTCGCACCTTTCAGGTCTGACCTATGCGGTTGCAGTCGGGACTGTCAAGGAACGGAAAGCGGCCATGCTGCAAAGCGCCGACATTACAATCATCAACCGCGAAAACCTGCAGTGGCTGATTGACGATTCCGGATTCCCATTTGATTTTGACATGGTGATCATAGATGAGCTCTCATCCTTCAAAAACCACAAGGCAAAACGCTTCAAGTCCCTGATGAAGGTTCGGCCCTATATCCACAGGATCATCGGCCTTACCGGCACGCCTTCTTCCAACGGACTGATGGATCTTTGGGCAGAATTCAAGCTGCTGGATAATGGGCAGCGCCTCGGTCGCTTTATCACACAGTACCGCATAAATTATTTCATTCCGGACAAGCGAAATGGCGAAATCATATATTCCTATAAGCCGCTACCCTATGCAGAAGATGCCATTTACCGGAGGATTTCAGATATCACGATTTCCATGAAGTCCACCGACCACCTGAAAATGCCGGAGCTCATTTCCACGCAATATGAAGTAGCGCTTTCGGATGCCGAGCGTGACCGATATGAGAATTTAAAGCAGGAGTTAATCCTGCAGTTGCCGGATGGCGAAATAACCGCTGCAAATGCTGCCGCGCTGACAGGGAAGCTCTCCCAGCTTGCGAACGGTGCCATTTATTCTGATACCGGCGAGATCATGGAATTCCATGACCGGAAGCTGGACGCTTTGGAGGATATTATCGAGGCTGCAAATGAAAAGCCGCTTCTGGTGGCCTACTGGTTCAGACACGATCTGGCCCGGATCAAGAATTGCTTCAATGTCCGGGAGATCAAGACAAGCCGCGACATTGCTGACTGGAATGCGGGAAAGATTCCTGTAGCAGTCATCCATCCTGCCTCAGCCGGACACGGCCTAAACCTGCAGGCAGGCGGTTCCACTCTCGTCTGGTTCGGGCTCACATGGTCGTTGGAATTATACCAGCAGACAAATGCAAGGCTCTGGCGGCAAGGCCAGCAGTCTCATACCGTAGTCATCCAGCACATCATTACCAAGGGCACCATTGATGAACGCATCCTGAAGGCACTCTCCAAAAAGGAGCTGACCCAGTCCGCTTTGATTGATGCCGTCAAGGTGGATCTGGAGGTGCCACGATGACAAGACCGTATGAAAATCTTATCAATGCCATCGTTCTGCAGGCAGTGAAGGATTATCGGGATGCCTTAAAGCGCCTGAAGAAAAAACCACAGAATACAGACGCCATGTCCACTGCGATGGAAATAGAACGATTTTTCCATTCTGCCTGGTATCAGACCATCACCAGTGTAGATGGCGACTACCTGATACAAAAGCTGCGAGAGGAGGCGAAGTCAAAATGACCGTAAAAGAATATCTTCATCAGGCTTATCGCCTTGACCAGAAGATCAAGTCCGACACGATGGAAGTACAGAACCTCCGGGTGATGGCTGGCAGCGTGTCGGCAATCCAATATGACAAGGATCGTGTACAGACCTCTCGATCTACGGACGCACCCTTTATCCGGACGCTGGAAAAGATGTGGGATCTGGAAAACAAGATCGCGGCAGAGCTTGAAACTCTCTCCGACCTAAAGAAACAGATCCGTGAGGTCATTGAAGCTGTGCCGGATACAGATGAACGCATGGTTTTAAAGTATCGTTACATTCATGGACTTACCTGGGAGCAGATCGGCATCGAGCTTTGTGCCGACGCCCGCACGATCCGTCGCTGGCATGGCAAGGCTCTGCAGCATGCCTCTCTGCCGGAGCATCCCATCATCATATGAAATGCGCCCGAAATGTCCTGCTTTGTCCAAAGATGTCCACCCCGCCATTATGATAGTATATAATCAGCGAAACAGTATAAAGAACGGCTGCACGCGCAGCCCTAAGCCTTGCAGGAAACACTGCAGGGCTTTTCTTTTGTCCGGAAAGGAGGCCGCCATGCCTATGAAACCAAAGAGGCCGTGCCGCTACCCCGGCTGCCCGAAGCTGACCGATGGTCTGTACTGTGAAGAGCATGCCAAGGTTATGCAGCAGCACTATGAGAAGTTCACGCGCGGTTACTCCTCCGGCAAGAGGTACGGCAGAGCATGGAAACGAATCCGTGACCGCTACGTTCACAAGCATCCTCTCTGCGAGATGTGTTTAAAGCAAGGTCGCTACAAACCAGTCGAGGAAGTCCACCACATCATTCCTCTCTCCGAGGGAGGAACAAATGATGAGAGCAACCTCATGAGCCTTTGCCGTTCTTGTCATGAGAAGATCCATAAAGACCGAGGAGACCGCTGATGATCTTCGTTCTTTTGTGCAAGACAATCAGGGCTCCCGGAAAGTCGAATGACTTTCTGGGAAGAGGACGAGCAGCGGAGTGAATGAGCTTTCGTACTTGTACGGAAGCGAACGATACGAAGCTTGCGAGGACGAGGGAGGGGCAGGTCAAATCTCTGTGGAAAATGCTGCGGAAAACGGCGCCCCCTCTTGCGTGCAAAAAAGGCGATTTCAAACGGGTAATAAAGGAGGCGGTTAAAAATCATGCCGACAAAATCAAATAACACAGGTGGTCGCGGCGGCAGACGTCCCGGTGCGGGCCGGAAAAAGACCGCCGTCAAAGAAAAATACGAAAACGGAAATCCAGGCGGCAGAGATCTCACTGTGCTGGACATACCGGATGTCGAAGGCGAGGACATGCCAACCCCGCATGACTTTCTATCTGCCAAACAGCATGACGGCTCCACCCTGGAAGCTGGTGATATCTATCGGGAAACATGGGAATGGCTGGATAAGCTCGGCGTAGCAAAAGCGGTGTCTCCACAGCTCTTAGAGCGTTACGCGATGTGCTCCGCCCGCTGGATTCAGTGCGAAGAGATGACCACTCGGCTCGGATACCTTTCCAAGCACCCGACGACTGGGAAGCCGATCCCTTCACCCTTCATCAACATTGGCATCATGGACTACAAGGGCAATGTCACGGTCAAGATTGACGCGCTTGCCGCTTCTGCGGCATCCGTCATTGCTATGGCCGGAACCAAGGTCTGTATGAGCCCCGTGGCCATGCTGATGATTCACAATCCGGCGACCATCGCCATTGGCGATACCGAAGAAATGCAAAAGGCCATCGACATGCTGTCAGAGGTCAAGGAATCTATTATGAACGCCTATGAAATCAAATCCGGGCTCTCCCGCGCGAAGATTTCAAAGCTTATGGATGCCGAAACCTGGATGAATGCCAAGGAGGCCAGGAAGCTCGGCTTTGCGGATGAGGTTCTTTTCGCTGGCGGTGAGAACCCGCTGCCGGAAGAAGACGACACCATAGAGATGCTTTTCTCCCGCAAGGCTGTCACAGATTCACTGCTCTCAAGGCTGATTCCAAAGAAAAAGCCGGAAGCAGATAAACACATGGTACCCGTTATCGATCTTGAGAAGCGCCTTTCGCTTCTCGCACATTAAAGGAGGATTTTTATTATGACTCAGATTATGGAACTTATGGACAAGAGAGCGAAGGCATGGGAAGCAGCTAAATCATTCCTGAATACACACTCTCAGAACGGCGGCATGGTTTCCACAGAGGATGCCGCGACCTACGACAAGATGGAAAAGGAAGTCACAGACTTTACACACGACATTGAACGTCTGCAGCGTCAGGAAGAGATCGACAAGATGCTCTCTGCTCCGACCTCTGCTCCGCTTACCGGCAAACCCGGCGCGAAGAATGAACCGGACGACAAGCCAGGCATCGCTTCCAAGGCATACAAGGCGGCATTCTGGAACAACATCCGCAAACGCAACTACTACGACGTAAAGGATGTGCTGGAAATCGGCACCGACGCCAATGGCGGCTACCTTGTCCCGGATGAATATGAAAAGCGTCTGATTGACGCCCTGCAGGAGGAGAATTTCTTCCGCACGATTGCGACGGTCATTCAGACCCAGAGCGGCACGCACACCATCCCGGTCGTTGCTTCCCACGGGACGGCGGCATGGATGGAGGAAAACGGCCTGTACCCGGAATCCAATGACACCTTCGACCAGATCAGCCTCTCAGCCTACAAGCTGGGCACAGCAATCAAGGTATCCGAGGAACTTATGAACGATTCCGTTTTCGATCTCGAGACCTACATTGCATCGGAGTTTGGCCGCAGGATCGGCGCTGCGGAGGAAGAAGCATTCCTCACCGGCGATGGCAGCAAGAAGCCGGAAGGCATCTTCACCAAGGTGGCGGCTACCAAAGGCGCGACCACAGAGATTACCGGGAGCACGGTTTCCTTTGACAACATCATGGATGTGTTCCACTCCCTGCGTTCCGTTTATAGGAGCAAGGCCATCTGGATTCTGAACGACACCACCATCAAGGCGCTCCGCAAGATTAAGGACAACAACGGAAATTACATCTGGCAGCCGTCTGTTGTCGTCGGTCAGCCCGACACGATCCTGAACCGTCCTTATAAGACTTCGATTTATGCGCCGGAGCTGACTGCAGGTAATGTACCGATTCTGTTCGGCGACTTCTCCTACTACTGGATCGCCGAGCGTCAGGGACGTTCCTTCAAGCGCCTCTCCGAGCTCTACGCGGCAAACGGCCAGATTGGCTTCCTTGCCTCTGAGCGCATCGACGGCAAGCTCATCCTGCCGGAGGCCGTGAAGGGACTGTCCGTCAAGGCCGGTGCCTGATCAAAATGGCAGCTAACGTAACCAGCCGTCTGCAGAAATTAACCTTCCTGCAGGCGGCATCTTTTAAGGAGGCGGACGATGGAAGTAACTCTTGAGGAAGCAAAAGCCTATCTCCGGGTCACCACCGGTGACGAGGACGAGCTGATAAAAAGCCTGATTTCTGCGGCGACAAAGCAGGTACAGGACATCACAAGACAGTCCGACGAGGAGTTTATGGCAAACGAGGAAAAAGCCCTGATCCGCATCCGGGTGGCCATCCTTTACACCGTGGCCTATCTCTACGAGCACCGGGAGGAAGCCGACCACCATGCCCTCAACATGACGCTGCGCTCCCTTCTCTTTGGCACGCGGAAGGAGGGCTTCTGATGAATATCGGCGCGATGCGGACAAAAATCACTTTTCAGAAAAGCGCGGTCACCGTTGACAAATACGGAAACCACACCAACGGCTGGACGGATTACTGCTCCTGCTGGGCAACAGTCGGCACAAGCACCGGTTCGGAATCCGAAGGCGTTGTTGTTAACCCGGAAGAATCCCTTGACTTTACCTGCCGGTACTCTTCCGAGCTTGCCGCCGTGGAATCCACAAAATACCGGATCATCGCGGAAGGCCATATCTACAACATCACCTATGTGAACCCGATGGGCTGCAAGCGGAACAGCCTTAAATTCAACTGCAAGCTGGAGAAAAAAACATGAGCAGAAAAATACCGATCAGCGAAATGGACGACGCAATCATGGAGGAGCTTCAAAAATATTCAAAGCTCGCAACCGACGACATGAAGGATGCCGTAAAGGATACGGCGGCTTCTGTCCGTAAGGACATCCAATCTGGCGCTCCCGTCGATACCGGAAAGTACAAGAAAAGCTGGTCGGTAAAAAATGTCCACGAGGATTCCGAGAGCATTGACCTTGTGGTGCATTCGAGGAACCGATACCAGATTGCGCACCTGCTTGAGAACGGACACGCCAAACGCGGCGGAGGCCGTGTCGAGGGAAAGCCTCACATCGCGCCTGCCGAACAGCGCGGCAACGAAACGCTTGTAAAAACCATCGAACAGAAACTGAAAGGCGGCTGAGTATGACCTATGACGACATAACCAACATGTTAAAGGAAGCGGGACTCCCTCTTGCCTACGACCATTTCGCCGAAGGTGAGTCTCCTGAGCCGCCCTTCCTTATTTTTCTCTTTCCGGGCAGTGACAACATGTTCGCAGACAACGGCGTGTATTTCAAAATCAGCCAGCTGAACATGGAACTCTACACGAATAAGAAAGACCCGGAGCTGGAAGAAAAACTGGAGGATATCCTGACCGCCCATGAAATTCCGTGGGAGAAATCCGAGGTCTGGATTGATTCCGAGAAGATGTATGAAGTGCTCTATCAAACTGAGATTTAAAGGAGGATGCCACTATGGCTAACAGAAAAAACAAAGTGAAGTTCGGTCTTAAGAACTGTCACTACGCACTTGTCACGATTGACGAGGATGGCAAGGTCACCTTCGGGACGCCTGTCAGCATGCCCGGCTCCGTGAGCCTTTCACTGGATGCAGAGGGCGATAACGACCCGTTCTACGCGGATGATTCCGTGTATTACATGGTCAGCAACAATAACGGTTATTCCGGCGACTTCGAGCTTGCGCTCATCCCGGAGAGCTTTCTTGTGGATGTCCTGCATGAAACCGAAGATGCCAATGGCGTGCTGGTGGAAAACAAGGATGTGGAGCCGGAGCATTTTGCTCTGCTCTTTGAGTTCTCCGGCGACCAGCGGAAGATCCGCCACTGCCTGTATTACTGCAGCGCGACCAGACCTTCGATGGAGGGCGATACCACAGAGGACAAGAAGGAAGTCAAGACGGAGAAGCTCTCGCTTACTGTTTCGCCGCTTCCGAGCGGGCTGGTAAAGGTCAAAACCGGTACGAACACCAGCGAGGAAACCTACAACAACTGGTACACCAAGGTCTATGAACCGCAGGATAAGACCACCACTACGACCGCCGCCGCCAGTACCAGCACAAGCACCAGCACCACTGCGACAACGTCTTCCAAGACCAGCTCGCAGACAGCATAAGGAGGCAGCACTATGGCAGTTACAAAAACCATTGAGATTGACGGCAAGCCGGTCGAATTCCGTGCCTCTGCCGCCATTCCTCGTTTGTACAGGAACAAATTCCACCGGGATATCTACAAGGATCTGAACCAGTTGCAGAAAGGCATCGACGAAGCCAATCCGCAGGAATCGGATCTGGATACCTTCAGTCTGGAGCTTTTCGAGAACATCGCCTGGCTTATGGCCAAGCATAAGAATCCGGATATCCCGGACACTCCGGAGGAATGGCTTGATGAGTTCAATACCTTCTCCATTTATGAAATCCTGCCGCAGATCATTTCGCTGTGGGGGCTGAATGTGGAGACGGAGGTCGAGTCTAAAAAAAACCTTATGAAACTGAACGCGAAATGACGACGCCACTGTTCCTGCTCCGCTGTGTGCAAATCGGGCTTTCTATTTCCGAGCTCGACCTGCTCACCATCGGTACAGTCAATGACATGTACTCGGAAATGAGTAATGACAGCTACGACTGGCCCGCAAAAGCAACGCAGGAACAGATGGATCAATTTTAACCAAGGGAAGGAGGTCATCGCATGGCTGACAGAATCAAAGGAATCACAGTGGAAATCGGCGGCGATACGACCGGCCTTTCCAAAGCCCTCTCCGGCGTCAACAAAGAGATCCGAAACACACAGTCGCAGCTTACGGACGTCAACCGCCTGTTAAAGCTTGACCCTACCAATTCCGAGCTGCTCTCGCAAAAACAGAAACTCCTGTCACAGGCAGTCGGCGAGACAAAAGAGAAACTCACGCAGTTAAAATCCGTGCAGGATCAGATGGACGCGGGCCTGAAAAACGGCTCCGTCACGCAGGAACAGTATGATGCATGGCAGCGTGAGATCATCGCCACCGAGCAGGAACTTAAAGGTCTGGAGCAGCAATGCAAGAAAACCGACACCAGCGTATCCGCCACCCTGAAACAGGCTGGCAGCAAGATGCAGGAGGTTGGCGGCAAAATCTCCGAGGTCGGTGAAGGACTGACCACACACGTGACGGCTCCGATTGTGGCGGTCGGCGCGGCCTCCCTGGCTGCTTTCAGCGAGGTGGATTCCGGTCTTGATATCGTCGAGCAGAAAACCGGCGCGACCGGTCAGACCTTGGAAGACATGAACCAGACCGTCAAAGACCTTGCAACGGAAATCCCGACCGACTTTGAGACCGCCGGTGCCGCTGTCGGTGAAGTCAACACACGTTTTGGCTTGACCGGACAGGCGCTGGACGATCTCTCCGGGAAATTCATCAAGTTTGCTGACCTGAACAATACGGATGTTTCCACCTCCGTGGATAATGTCTCCGGCGTACTGAATGCCTTCGGACAGGATGCCTCGGACGCAGGCGATCTGCTGGATGCCATGAACGCGACCGGACAGGCAACCGGCATCGACATGGATACGCTGGCTTCCGCCCTGCAGACAAACGCGGTGCAGCTTAAAGAGCTGGGGCTGAATTCACAGCAGGCCGCAGGCTTCATGGGCATGGTCGAGATGTCCGGTCTTGATACCTCGGCAGCCATGATGGGCCTAAAGACTGCAATGAAGAACGCGACGAAAGACGGCAAGACGCTGGATCAGGCGATTGCCGGTTTCTCCACCACCATGAAGGGCAACGGCTCTGAAACGGAAAAGCTGCAGGCAGCCTATGACCTTTTCGGAAGTAAGGCAGGCGCAGCAATCTACAATGCCTGCGCAACGGGAAAACTGAACCTTGACAATCTGTCCGGCTCCCTCGGCAACTTCTCCGGGAGCGTCGAGAACACCTTCAATGAAACGCTCGACCCGATTGACCAGTTCAAGATGACCATGAACTCTCTGAAAGAAACCGGAGCCGACATCGGAAACAGCCTCGCTTCCGTCCTTGCGCCGGTGCTGAAGGACATCTCCAATGCCCTGAAATCATTCTCGCAGATCTGGAGCGGCATCCCGGAACCGGTACAGCAGGTCATCATCAAGGTTGCGCTGATTGCAGCTGCAATCGGGCCACTTCTGGTGGTCATCGGCAAGGTCATCTCGGCTGTCGGTACCATTACTTCTGTCATCGGTACCCTTACTCCGGTGTTCGGGGCCTTGAACGCGGTCATGCTGGCAAACCCGATCATCCTGATTATTGCGGCAATCGCTGCGCTGGTCGCGGCATTCATTTATCTTTGGAATAACTGCGACGGCTTCCGGCAGTTCTGGATCGACCTTTGGGAAGGCATCAAGCAGACCGTCATTACTGTGTTCACGGCAATCAAGGATTTCTTTGTTGCCACTTGGCAGGCAATCCGGACGGTATTCACGACCGTCGTCACAGCCATCGGCACGTTCCTGACGAATGCATGGAACACGATCAAGACCACGGTTGAAACTGTCATGACGGCCATCCAGACGGTAATTTCTACAATCTGGAACGGAATCAAGGCTTTCTTTGAAACCATCTTTACCGCGATCCAGCTCGTCGTGACGACCTACTTTGAAATTTATAAGACGATCATTACCACCGTTCTGACGGCGATCAGTGTCGTTGTCACTACCATCTGGAATGCAATAAAAGCAGTCATAACCACAGTGGTCAGCGCGATTCAGACCTTTATTACATCGGCATGGAATACCATCCAGACGGTTACCAGCACGGTTTTCAATGCGATCCGTACAGTTTTCACCACCGTTTGGAACGGCATCAAGAGTGTGGTCATGGGCGTGGTGAATGCTATGCAGACTGGCATTACCACAGCCTTCAATGCAATCCACAACACGATCTCCGGAATCCTGAACGGCATTAAGGATGTGTTCAGCAGCGTGTTCAACGGCATCTGGAGCTTTGTATCCGGGATTGTAGATAAGCTCAAGGGCATCTTCAATTTCAACTGGGAACTGCCGAAGATCAAGCTGCCGCACTTTTCTATTTCCGGCAGCTTCTCGCTCGACCCGCCGTCCATCCCGCATTTCTCTGTGGACTGGTATAAGAAGGCAATGGGAAACGGCATGATTCTGGATTCACCGACCATCTTCGGGATGAGCGGAAACAGCCTGCTTGCCGGAGGTGAGGCCGGTGCGGAAGCCGTCGTCGGCGTTTCGTCCCTGCAGGCCATGATTCAGAATGCCGTAGCAAGCCAGACCGGCACGATGGTAAACGCGCTCTCTGCAGCTCTTGAAAATGTGGGCGGCGGAGGTGACATTACCATTCCAGTTTACCTTGGAGGAACCCTGCTGGATGAAACTATTATTACCGCCCAGCAGCGGATGGCGCTCCGGTCAGGAGGCAGATGATGGCATTTACACAATATTTAAATATCGATGGCACAGACATGCCGCTTCCTGTTTCCTATGATCTGGCGCTTTCCGATGTGGAGGCAGACAGTTCCGGGGAAACGGAAGCCGGTACGACTCAGCGCGACATCGTGCGATCCGGTGTTGCCCAGATATCCGTCTCCTTTCAGGTATCACCGGCGTGGCTTAAAAAGCTGTCCGCGATGCGTGGGAAGCCAAAGCTCGCAGTCAACTTTTTTAATACAGAAACAATGGTCAGGGAGACCAGAGAAATGTACATCGACGGTTTCAAAGCTTCCCTTGCACACGACACCAGCAGAAAAGGACTATGGAAAGTCAGCTTTGAACTGAAGGAATATTGATGAGAAAGGAGCGGCGCTATGTATCCCGTATCTGATCTATACAAGACAGCAGTACAAGAAAATGCCCGCTCCTTTACATGGTCTGGGAACATCACCACAGCAACCGGGAAAAACTATCCGTTTGTCAATAAGGACATTGTCAAGGGCTCCGGCTATATTACAAGACAGTGCTCCGGGACATCTGAAATAGAGCTCGGCTCCGTCTATTCTGCGGAACTTGGCATATCCCTTTTCTCAGACGTTGACCGTTACTCATTAGAGGACGCACAGATTGCATTGGATTTCCACATGGCACTTCCGGATGGGAATGTCGAGGATATCCCGATGGGAATCTTTTATGTGGCGGAGGCAAACCGGAAAATACGGACGCTGGAACTCAAGGCCTATGATGGAATGCTGCGCTTTGAAAAAGCCTATAAAAAAGAACAGTCCAGCGGTTATCCATATGATTTTCTAAACATCATGTGTAACGACTGCAAGGTCAGCCTTGCACAGACGCAAGCAGAAATTGAAGTTCTGCCAAATGGCACCGAACTTCTCGGCGTCTATCCGGACAATGATATCGAAACTTGGCGGGATTTCCTTCATTATCTTTCTCAGGCGCTTGGCTGCTTTGCCTTCATTAACCGGGATGGAAAGCTGCAGCTTGTAAAATACGGTGAAAGCCCGGTCTGTAGCGTAAACAGCACACACCGGTATTCTTCCAGCTTTTCTGATTTCGTCACCAGATATACGGCTATTAGTTCAACAAACCGGCGCACGAATACGGCAGAATACTATGCGCTTGACCCGGATGACGGGCTGACGATGAACCTTGCGGTTAATCCCTTGCTCCAATTTGGCCTTGATGAAACCAGAACCCGCATCCTTAAAAATATCCTGAATGCCATTTCCGTAATCAATTATGTGCCTTTCGATTCTGAAACCATCGGAGATCCGGCACTCGACCCAGGTGATGTACTCACCTTTACCGGAGGCCAGGCAGATGCCACAAAGATTGCAGCAATCACATCCATTACAGTCAAGGTCAACGGAAAGTGCTCCCTCAAATGTGTCGGCAAAAATCCACGCCTTTCAGAAGCCAAGAGTAAGAACGATAAGGATATCTCCGGGCTGACCAATTCTGTTGAGGCCACAAAGATGGCGACCTATTCCTATGTGAATGCGATGGCGTATACGCTCGGCGCAGACAAGGTCGAGATTGTAAACATTGAATTCGCCACGCAGGAAGAAACCGACTGTGAATTCAAAGCAGCCGTTCTCCTGCAAGTTACTGCAGCTTCTTTGAAACGCGCGGTCACGGCGACCGGAACAGGCACGACCATCCTACCCGAGGATACAAAGGATGCAGACGGTAATACCAAAACCGAAAACAGGGAACTGGCTACCACGGTCACCGTCCCTGTTTCCTGGGAGGAAGATGGTCAATCGGTTGTTACGGTTACCTATGTGGTGGATGGGCATGAGGTAGAAGAATTCCATCCGATGGAAACCTGGCACAGCGGCGACCACATCCTGAACCTGTTTTACCCGCTTCTCGACATGCAGGAAAAAACGCTGCATACCTTTGAAGTTTGGATTTCGGTTGCACCCGGATCTGCGGTCATACAGGCACAGGGCATTATTGCTTCCATTACCGGCCAGGGCTTAGGCGCGCAGGACAGATGGAACGGGCGCATTGAAGTAAGCGATGAATACCTCCCGATTGTTTTTGCCGGGATGCAGACGCTTCCTCTTGCTGCAGTTCTTGAAATGGCCCTTTTGACACCGGAGCCTGCAGGCATCACAGAGAGTATTTCAAAGTTTGCTTTTACCGGTATGCCGCTACTTGAGATTGCTGATCAGCTGAGAATCTTTGCACCGATTGTTCATGACGTAATTGATGTCAGTGATAAGCAAAAGATGCGCTACAGCAAAGTTTATGTGACCGACGATACGCAGTTCACGCTCCGGCAGGCATACACCATCTCCGGAGGAACTGAACGTGCTCTTAACCGTGGCCGCATGGACTCGCTTACGATTTCTACCGCCGACTTTGATACGCTGACGGGCATCACGATTGAGCCGTTTAAGACAGATCCGTTTATTGACGGCAATATGCAGCCTGCGAAGAAGCTAACCGGTACGGCATACACCATGCTTACAGACGGCAAGGTCATCCTAAAGACCAGCTACAAAGAAACGATAACAGGTGAAAGCCGCGAAATAGACCGCGGCAGTCTTGCAGCCTATCCGCTTGACTTTACGGCATTTGAATCGGTATCAGAATTGGAGGTACAAAATGGCTGATTACTTTTCTATTAAAGAGCTTCTGGCCACAACAGAAAATATGGCCATCATCCGCGACAACTCTGGCAACGATGATGGCACCGATACCCTGACTGGTGTCAGCTGGTTTATCTACAATTCTGTTGCTGCAGAAAACATCTATGTAAATGGCAACTCGTGGATGGGCATTGGCAGCAATACCGAACAGGTCAAAGTCTGCAGGCGTGATGCAAAGGTATGGACAATCCGACGTGAGGAAGGAACGATCTATAACCACTATAAATTTCTGCGCATCCGCTGGGAGGGCTATGCCAACTACAGCGTGACCACAGAGGATGTAAGGCTTGTCTGGGATCTGCTGCTTCTTGATACCGGGGACATTGTCCTGCATTTTGAAACGCTGCCGACGAATACTGCTTACCTTGGCGAATCCGCTCTGGTTACCACATCAGGTTCAATCTCCTTTACGCCAGCAGCCGGGTCGAATCTCTCATTTTTGCATCAGGACGCAACCGGGACAGCCTTCGTTCAGTCAAACGACCTTCCAGTGCTGCTTGACCCATATAACCGCAGGTACCTCATCACGGATGCCACAAAAGCCTTATACACGGTTTCAAATGGAGCGCTTTCCAAACTGACGGATACCGATCTGACCGCAGAGATATTCGAGACAAATGGCGTACAGGAAATCCCGGATGGTGCTTTGCTTCTTTCCCTGAAAGACCCGACCATCCTTTACTGGCATGATTCCAATAACCGGTTCCCGCCCTTTCAGGCAAGTTACACCGGAATCCCGAAGCCGCAGGTCATCTACTCGGAAAACATCGACATGTCCGATGCTTCTATTCTTGGCATTGAAAAGGTAACCGCCGACTGCGATGACGCCACACTCCTTGCCGTATCATTTGATGCTGGGAAAGCTTGGTGGACATATACCGGAACGGAATGGGCGCAGCTTTCTGAGGAGAAATCCGGCATGTCCAAGGCCGCGCTGGAAGCCATCTCAACCGATGCATGGTCGGAAAAGGCCATCACCGGGCAGCTTATGTACCGCTTTGTGATCAGCGGAGAAGCGGGCTTTGTGAAGGCGATCACAACCGACTATCTGAACAGGGAGGAATAAACATGCTCAAGGGAAAAAGCACAATAGAACTGACAGACGTCCACACGGGCAAAAAAGAAATATACCGGGATGAGAATCTTGTAACTGAGGCAATCGCGGACATCTTAAATACCAATATCCAGGGAGCCATGTTTAACAATCCCTACTTCGACGGCAAATCTGGTGAGGACTGGATGCTGCCAATCTACAGCAGGTTGACGGGTGGACTCCTGCTATATCAGAATCCGGTTGAGGAAGATCCTGCAAATATATACGCACCGCTCGACAATCCGCTCATAGGATACGCGTCCAATGACGCAAACAATACGGAGGACATCCGGCGCGGCAGCAGAAACCTTACAGAAAGCAAAACTGTAGATGGCGGTTTCAAATATGTCTGGGACTTTGCTACCTCGCAGGCGAACGGGACAATATCCTGTATTTCCCTTACGAATGTACTGGCTGGCAAAGGAACGCAGTATGACAGCAATTACTTTGTGCGTTTAAAAAGCGATAATGTCATTTCAAACATACAGGGAAACCAGAGCAATTATCAGGAGAACCACCGGACATATATCAAAGACGGTTATCGTCTGGAGGCGATCCCTGTTTATAATTCAACCTCGGTTACCCTGAGAAAGGTACCGGAGGATTATCTCCATGCCAGACTTATGCAGCGGCCATACAGCTTAGTAGCTACAGATGCTGTGGAAGAAAAAACAATCGAGCTGAACCACTATCCATACTGGTATGCCTATAGCGGAGGGAACAAGGACGGGACGGTTGCACCCTATAACAATTCCGGCGATGCTTTCCCATATCTGTTCCATGCCGCAGATGGCAACTGGTATGGAATCAGCCGGAGGGACAATCAGAAATATAGCTATTCCTCCGGCAGCACGGATTATTACAATCACGAAAGCTACGAATGGTTTCTCGATACCGTAAGTGCAGAAAAGGCAACCACGCAAAAAATCATCCTGCCCGCGAACACCTCAGAAATCAGTCATATCGGCATAAGCGGGAAGTGGCTCATGTTTGCTATTGGAAATACAGTCTATCGAATTGATACGACCAGCGTGGCTAATATTGAGGTCGTGCACAATGCGTCCTACAACAGCTCAAGCCTGCATACCTTCCTCATTGACGATGATGTCGTGATTAACGACTGGTATTACTTAAACGGCGAACCGAAGCTGCATGTCCGTAATCTCCAGTCAAACGATTATGCAAGATGGGGCAGAAAATCTATGGCAAGATATAAGACCTTCGCCTATCAGGAATACTACTGCTCCTATGGCAACTATTACTTCTACAAGGATCTGTATCTGTATACGCCATATCTTGCGACCATCAACAACCTGGCGACTCCGGTCATCAAAACGGCGGACAAGACGATGAAAATCACCTATACGCTGACGGAGACGCAGTCGTAAACAACAATCTGTATGCACTGGGCGACTTCCTGCGGGAGGCCGCCTTTTTCATGTAAAAAATCAAAGGAGGAATTACTCATGAAAGGATTCTGGAACTCGTTACAACTAATTTTTGCTGCTGTCGGAGGCTGGCTTGGCTACTTTCTTGGCGGCTGCGACGGCCTGCTCTACGCGCTGCTGATCTTTGTCATCTGCGACTACATCACCGGTGTCATGGGCGCAATCAACGACAAGAAGCTCTCCTCGGCGGTCGGCTTTCGCGGCATCTGCCGCAAGGTGCTGATCTTCATTCTGGTCGGCATTGCAAATGTCATCGACATCAATGTGCTCGGACAGGTCGGTGTCCTGCGGACGGCGGTCATCTTCTTTTACATCTCGAATGAAGGTCTGTCCCTGATTGAAAATGCTGCCCACCTTGGGCTTCCGATTCCGGGAAAGCTGAAGGAAGTACTGGAGCAGCTGCATAACCGTGATGAAAAAGACACAGATACCAAGGAGGACAAGTGACATGATTAAAGGAATAGACGTATCCCATTGGCAGGGAACGATTGACTGGAACAAGGTCAAAGCCGCCGGTATCGAATTTGCCATCATCAAAGCTGGTGGCTCGGACGCAGGAACCTATACCGACAGCAAGTGGGAGGCAAACTACAAGGGAGCCAAGGCTGCCGGTATCCCTATCGGCGCTTATTACTTTGTCGGTAAGGACTGCGTGACTGCCGCTGCCGGAAAAGCGGATGCCGAGCGCTTCATTCAGAGCCTCAAGGGCAAGCAGCTGGAATACCCGGTCTTCATGGATAACGAGGCACAGCCCGCCTCTGCCAAAGCTGGGATCACAGAGGCCACCATCGCTTTCTGCGAGACAATGGAGGCAGCCGGATACTTTGTCGGTATCTATGGCTCTGCGGTTTCCGGCTTCAAGGAGCGGATGGACGACTCCAAACTCACGGACTACGCTCACTGGGTAGCGCAGTACGCCAGCAAGTGCTCCTATAAGGGCGAGTACGGCATCTGGCAGTATTCTTCCAAGGGCAAGGTTGATGGCATATCAGGCAACGTGGATATGGACTACAGCTACATTGATTATCCGTCCATCATCAAGACCGGAGGTTTCAACGGCTATGCGAAGGAAAACAAGCCTGCGCCCGCTGTAAGCTCCGAAAGAGATCAGGTCATCGCTCAGGCCAGAGCGTGGCTTGGAAAGAACGAGGCAGACGGCAGCCACAAAGAGATCATTGATGTCTACAACAGCCAGAAGCCGCTCCCCAGAGGATATAAGGTCAAATACACGGATGCATGGTGCGCGACTTTCGTATCGGCGGTCTCCATCAAGTGCGGCCTGACAAGGATCATTCCTACCGAGTGCGGCTGCGGCCAGATGGTTGAGCTTTTCAAGAAGCTCGGTGAGTGGATTGAAAACGACGCCTATGTTCCGAAGCCCGGCGATATCATTTTCTATGACTGGCAGGATTCCGGTTCCGGCGACAATACCGGATGGCCGGATCATGTCGGTATCGTGGAGGCGGTCTCCGGCAGCACCATCACGGTCATTGAGGGCAACAAGAGCGATTCTGTCAGCAGACGCACGCTGCAGGTCGGCGGCAAGTATATCCGTGGCTATGGTGTGCCGAAGTACGCGGAAGGCTCCGGAAACAGCACTCCCGCACCTGAGCCCGCACCTAAGAAAACCGTGGACGAGCTTGCCAAGGAAGTCATCGACGGCAAGTGGGGAAACGGCACTGACCGTAAGAACCGCCTGACCGCTGCTGGATATGACTACGCAACAGTTCAGGCAAAGGTCAATGAGCTCCTGAAGAAGCCTGCCTCTGCTGCTGTCTGGTACACCGTGAAGTCCGGCGACACGCTTTCTGCCATTGCTCGGAAGTACGGAACATCCGTGGCAGCGATCCAGAAGCTCAATCCGACGCTCATCAAGAATGTCAACCTCATCATCACCGGCTGGAAAATCCGCGTGAAGTAAATATCCAATCTGCTATGCCTGCGAGTGTTCTTCGGAATGCCCGCAGGCTTTTTTATTTTCCTCCGCTCAAATCGGCAGTTCATCTCCAGTGGAAACTGGAGGTGGATAAGTTATGCCAAACGAAAACACAAATGCTCAATCTGGATATTTCACAGATGATCGGATCAAGGGCAATCTGGACTATAGGCGAGCGCAGATCATCGCCCAGAAGATGCTCGATGACGGCCTGATTTCTGTGGCTGAATTCAACAAATTAACCGCCATCAATCGGGAAACTTTCTCTCCCTTGTTCGCGGAAATAATGCCAGAAATACCTTGATATGTAGTCGCTTTAGAGTGATGTATAGACGTACGGAAAGGAGGGACTTCCCTTGAAAAAAGTAACGAAAATCGCGGAAACAGCGAGCTCGAAGGTCAAGCTCAAAAAGGTCAGGGTAGCCGCCTACTGCCGCGTCTCTACGGATTCCGATGCACAGCTTGAAAGTCTTGAGGCACAGAAAACCCACTACGAAAATTACATCACATCTCGTGATGACTGGGAGTTTGCAGGCCTCTACTACGACGAGGGCATCACCGGCACCAAGAAGGATAAGCGCCCGGAGCTTTTACGGCTCATCGACGACTGCAAGGCCGGGAAGATCGATTTCATTGTCACGAAGTCCATCAGCCGCTTCAGCAGGAACACAACTGACTGCCTGTCGCTGGTGAGAGAGCTGCTCGCCCAGAACATCCCGATTTATTTTGAGAAGGAAAACATCAACACCGGCTCAATGGAGAGCGAGCTTTTTCTGGCAATCCTCTCCAGCATGGCCGAAGGCGAGTCGGTTTCCATTTCGGAAAACAACAAATGGTCAATCCAGAAGCGTTTTGAAAACGGAACCTTCAAGTGCAGCTACCCGCCCTACGGTTATGACTGGGACGGTGAACAGATGGTCATCAATCCGGAGCAAGCAGCTGTAGTAAAAGAAATCTTCGCAGACCTGCTCTCCGGCAAAGGCACCCACGCCATCGCTGATGACCTGAACCGACGCAGCGTTCCTTCCAAGCGTGGCGGACGCTGGACTGCCACTACCATTCGCGGGATGCTTTCAAACGAGAAGTACGTCGGCGACTGCCTTTTCCAAAAGACCTACTCGGATTCACAGTTCGTCCGGCACACCAACCACGGCGAGCAGGCGCAGTACATGGTCAAGGATCATCACGAGCCGATCATCAGCCGGGAGGACTTTGAAGCAGTACACGCTCTTATCAGCCAGCGGGCAAATGAAAAAGGCATAGCAAAAGGCTCTGATAAATACCAAAACCGCTACGCTTTCTCAGGTAAGATCATCTGCGGCGAGTGCGGCGACACCTTCAAGCGCCGGATTCACAGCTGCACCGGGTACAAATATACTGCATGGTGCTGCAACACCCACATCGAGGATAAGAGCAAGTGCCACATGCTTTTTGTAAAGGACGATGCTTTAAAGCAGGCTTTTACCACGATGGTGAACAAGCTCATCTTCTCCCATCGACAAATCCTGAAGCCATATCTGGAGGCCATAAAGAAAACCTCGGCAGACGATTCCCTGCATCGCATTCAGAAGATACAGACCCTTCTGGCACAGAATACCGAAAAGCGCGAGACGCTGACAAAGCTCCTGACGCAGGGCATCATCGATCCGGTGCTCTACAATCAGGAAACAAACCAGCTGCTTTCACAGGCGGACAGCTTCCGGGATGAGATTGAAGCCCTGAAGAATGAAGTCTCCGGTGATGTGACGAAGGTCACCGAAACCACAGCGCTTATCCACTTTTGTGAAAAGAGCGCCATGCTGCAGGAGTTCGACGAGGACTTATTCGAGAGGTTTGTAAAGCGCATCATCGTTCATTCCAGAAGCGATATCCGCTTCGAGCTCAAATGCGGCCTGACACTGAAGGAAAGGATGTGACGACATGGGACATACCCCTTACGGATACAGAATTGAAAACGGCTGCGCTGTGATTGACGAAGAAGCCGCCGGTAAAATCAGAAGGCTCTACACCAATTACCTCGCCGGAATGTCGCAGGCAAAGGCCGCCATCGAGGCCGGGATTGAAACCTACCACAGCTCAGCAAAGCGCCTGATGCAAAACAGGCACTACCTTGGCGACGAGTTTTACCCTGCCATCATCGATCAGGAAACCTTCAATAAGGCAGAAACGATTCGTCTTGAACGCGCCGGTAGGCTCGGCAAGCTAAACCGTGTAAAAGAACAAAAGACAATGAAAGCTCCGACCTACTTCCACATGGCCGAAGCGGAAGAACAATACGAAGATCCGAGGCTGCAGGCAGAATACCTCTACAGCCTCATTGAAAGCGAGGCGATCTAATGGGAAGTGTTATGGTCATCCCGGCAAAACGTCAGGTCGGGAACACAGTAAAAAAATCTGAACAGAAAAAGCTCCGTGTGGCAGCCTATTGCCGCGTCAGCACGGATTCCGAAGAACAAGAAACCAGCTACGAGGCGCAGGTCACCCACTACACGGAGTACATCCAGAAAAATCCGGACTGGGAGCTTGCGGGCATATTCGCGGACGACGGCATCTCCGGCACCAACACCAAAAAGCGTGACGAGTTCAACCGCATGATCGACGAGTGCATGGCCGGGAACATCGACATGATCATCACCAAGTCCATCAGCCGATTTGCCCGAAACACCCTCGACTGCCTCCAATACATCCGGCAGCTCAAGGACAAGAACATCCCGGTCTATTTTGAAAAGGAGTCCATAAACACGCTGGACGCTAAGGGAGAGGTTCTCCTTACGATCATGGCGAGCCTTGCCCAGCAGGAAAGCCAGTCCATGAGCGAGAACATCAAGCTGGGACTTCAGTACCGTTTCCAGCAGGGAAAAGTGCACATCAATCACAATCGCTTTCTCGGCTACACCAAGGATGAGGACGGGCACCTGATCATAGACCCAGAGCAGGCAGAAATCGTAAAACGCATCTACCGGGAGTACCTCGAAGGCTCCAGCATGGACAAAATAGCCGCCGGGCTTATGGCAGACGGAATCCTCACCGGCGCGGGCAAGGAAAAATGGCACACCAGCACCATCAACAAGATTCTCCGCAACGAGAAGTACATGGGCGACGCCCTGCTTCAAAAGACCTACACCACGGACTTCCTGACGAAGAAGCGCATCAAGAACAATGGCATCGTTCCTCAGTACTACGTCGAGGACGACCACGAAGCCATCATTCCGAAAGAGCTGTTCATGCAGGTGCAGGCCGAGCTTGTCCGCAGGCGAGTCGTCCATACCAGCCCTTCCGGGAAAAAGCGCACCTTCTCCTGCAATCACTGCTTTGCCCAGATGGTTTTTTGCGGAGACTGCGGTGAGCTTTACCGCCGCGTCCACTGGAATAACCACGGCTGTAAATCCATCGTCTGGCGCTGCATCAGCCGCTTGGAAATCACTCACGCTGAAGTGCCCTGCGAGAACCGGACGGTAAACGAGCTCCTGTTGCAGGAGGTCACGGTCAAAGCCATCAATCAGATTTTGACGGAGCGCGGCACCTTCCTGAAACAGCTGCAGGCAAACATCGCCAAAGCCGTGGTCAGCGCTGATACCCTCTCTCCGGACGGCATTCAGGCAAGGCTGGAGGAGCTCCAAAAAGAGCTCATCAAGAAAGCAAACCACAAGCAGGATTACGACGCCATCGCTGATGAGATTTTCAGGCTCCGGGAGCAGAAAGAACAGTCCGAAGTCGACAGCCATCACCGGGAAGAGACCATGAACCGGATCAAGGAGCTGCAGGACTTCATCGCCAAGCAGAAAACCGACATCACGGAGTTTGATGAGGCTCTGGTCAAAAAGCTCATCGAGAAGATCACCGTCTTCACCGAGCACTTCACCGTGGAATTCAAGTCCGGAATCACAATCGAAATCGAAGCATAAAAAGGCTCCTCGCCGCCGACGCATTTGCCGGTAGTGAGAAGCCTTATCCCTTTAAGATGAAAACAATCATTCATCTTTTAAGCGAAGCAGAAGTGCAGCATTTACTACTACAAATACTGATCCGCAGTTATGCCATAGAGCACCGGTAACAGGTGTCAGAATGCCAATTGCAGAGAGTACCACTGCCGTCAGATTTATGATAAGAGATGCAATGATATTAACATGCACCTTTCTCATGACCTTCTGCATTAGGTTGAACAGGTATGGAAGACGTTTAATGTCATCACTGACAAGAACTGCATCAGCTGATTCCACCGCAATATCCGAACCAATGCCGCCCATCGCAATTCCCGCGTCAGCACTTGTTAGAGCAAGGGCATCGTTTACGCCATCACCGATCATACATATTGGCTCTGCTCCGCCGGAATAGCCTTTGATAATGTTCATTTTCTCCTCTGGTAAAAGATTAGCTCGAACATCGTCGATTCCTACATTATCGGCAATCGCAGATGCGGCTTGTTCATTATCACCAGTCAGCAGCATTGGCGTTATGCCAGTGGATTTTAATTTCTCAATCGTTGTTTTTGCGTCATCACGCACTGTATCACGAAGGGCAATGAAACCAACAGCGGATTTGTCGACTGCGATATAGACTATGGTAGCGCCTTTGTCAAGTTCAGGCTTACAAGCATCTGAACAGATGCTGATATCCATGCCCTGTTCTTTCATGAAGCCTTCTTTACCGGCGATAACCGTCTTACCATCAACTACAGCCGAAATCCCTTGACCAGCAATAACATGAAAATCAGCTGCATCTTCACCCTTCCCGCCTTTCTTTTCATAGGCAGCCCAGATTGCCTTTCCAAGAGGGTGCTCAGATTTTTGCTCTGCCAAAGCAGCGATCCTGAGAATATCATTATCAGAATAGGCTTTGTCAACTGCTACAGAAGCTGTTACCTGTGGTTTTCCGAATGTTAGGGTTCCAGTCTTGTCAAATGCTACCCTTTTGATTTTTGACAACCTCTCTAATGCATCACCGGATCGCACAATAATCCCGTATCTCGCAGCATTTCCGATTCCGGCAAGGACTGCAGTAGGCGTCGCCAGAATAAAGGCACAAGGGCAAAAAACGACCAGAACCGTAACGGCTCTCATAAATTGTCCGGTGACGATCCATGTAACAATGGCACAAGACAATGCGATTACGACAAGCCATGTTGCCCATCGGTCTGCTGCCGTTACAATAGGTGCTTTGTTCTCTTCCGCTTCCTCTGCCAGACGAACCATTCTCTGTAAAGAGCTGTTCTCACTGATTGAATCAGCGCGCATTGTAAAAGTTCCAAACTGATTAATAGTTCCACTGGAAACCGTATCACCTGCTGCTTTATCCACCGGAATGCTTTCTCCGGTCATAACTGACTGGTCAATTGAAGTTTCACCCTCCAGAATAGTACCGTCTACAGGTACCGTTTCTCCTGCAATAACACTTATAATATCTCCGACCTTGACTTCCTCTACCGGTATTTCTAAAGCAGTTCCATTTCGTATTACACGGGCTGTCCGAGGACTGATTTTGATAAGTTTCTCTATACCTTCTCTCGCTTTCCCGGAAGTATAGTCTTCCAGAAGAGACCCAATCTGCATAATTAGCGCAACTTCACCTGCAGCAAAAGATTCTTTCGTCGCCACAGAAGCTATCAGCGCCAGCGAAACAAGGAGATCCGCTTTAATGTTTCGTTCAAAAGCAACTCCTTTGAATGCACCTACAAGAATCGGTATCCCGCAAAGAATAATGGCAACCCAAGCAATATCAAATGGCAGAACATTCTTTAACGCACCGGTAATGCTGAGTACCAGTGATATTACCGAGATTATTGCACAAACTAAAGTTTCTTTCGGTTCATTTTCAAGCCAATGATTCATCATATGCCCTCCTTGACACACAGTGTTTTCTTTCGTACAATATATTCAATACAGAACACCGTGTTCTCTTTTATTGTACTTACATACATCTTTGGAATCAATAGTCAAAACCATTGGTTTGTGCGTTACAGAACAAAACAGTTATATTGTTCAGGAGTGATGAGTATGGATCGCAGACAAAAGAAAACAAGAGAAGCTATTTTTCGGGCATTTACCGAATTGCTGAAAAAAGAACCCTATGCCAAAATATCTGTGCAGGAGATAATTGACTTAGCTGATATAGGCAGAACAACTTTCTATGCACATTTTGAAACGAAAGACGAGCTTTTGAAGTCTCTCTGTTCAGAAATTTTTGAACACGTTTTTTCAGAAGAACTTAGCAAGGAAAAAACACATGACTTTTCAGAAATCCATGATACAAGAGCTAAAATCACACACATTCTGTATCATCTGCAGGAACATATGGATTATCTTCCCGGTGTTCTATCCGGTGAAAGCGGAGAAATCTTTATGAGTTATTTTAAGAAATATCTGAGAGAACTTTTTTCTCGGTCAGGTGAATCCTCAGGCGGAATTGCACCGCGTGACTATATAATGAATCACATGGTTTGTGATTTTGCTGAGACGGTAAGATGGTGGACACGAAACAAGAACTATTCGCCTGAAGAAATCACTTCCTTTTTCATAGAAACAACACCTTTAATGGAATAGCCCGTTCTGTTTGAGCGTAAATAAACCAAGGCTCCCCGCCGCCGATGATGGCAGTGTGGGAGTCTCATTTTATCCTGACATCTATCTCACAGCCACAACCACCCCAACATCTAACCCGGCAACTCAACATATTGACATCTATCAAGGCAACTCAACTCTCACACTTTTTGAGCCGGGTTGCCCTTGGATAAGTTACCGAGAAGCGTTCTGTCTGCCCGATGCCGAATTTGTTCGATTGCCCGAAAGCCGCAGTATTACTGGGCTTTCGCGCCTATTTTTCTTTGACTCTTGACATCAATACTACCGTCTCCACATGGACAGTATTGCTGAATTGATCATATGGCTGCACAAACTGCAAAACAAACCCATGATCCGCGAGTACCCTCAGATCCCGTGCGAGTGTCGCAGGATCACAGCTCACATACACGATTTTCTCTGGCTGCATGCTGATCAGTGTCTGGAGCAGCATTTCATCACAGCCTTTTCTCGGCGGATCGACAACAGCCACATCTGCACGGATTCCCTCACGCTCATAGATGGCCGGTACTACCTCCTCGGCTTTACCGGAATAAAATTCCGCATTATCGATACCATTTATTTCTGCGTTTTTTCTGGCGTCCTTTACTGCCCGGTCCACGATTTCAACGCCGATGACACGCTTCGCCCTCTGTGCAAGAAACAGAGAGATCGTACCGATTCCGCAGTAAAGGTCCATGACAATTTCTTTGCCGGTCAGGTCTGCCAGATCCAGGACTTTTTCGTAAATCCGCTGGGTCTGGATTGGATTGACCTGATAAAAGGAGGCCGGAGAAATCTGATACCAGACCTGGATACCGTACTTTGATGACCTGAGAATGTCGGTAATGTACTCCTTGCCCCATATCGCCTTTACAGGCCCGTTCATGATGACATTCGTCCGTTTTGTATTGCTGCTGAAGGTAATTCCCGTCATCCCGGGTACAGCCTCCAGACTCTGTATAAGGTCTCTTCGCGCCGGTACCTCAATGCCATTGATGATCAGACAGATCATGATTTCCCCAGTCGCAAATCCCTTGCGAATCAGTACATGACGGAGCAGTCCTCTTCCTGTCTGCTCATCATAGGCAGGGATATGGTTTTTCCGCATCCATCCAAGAACTTTTTCGAGTATCTCGTGGTTCTCCGGGCATCCCAGCATGCAGTCGGTATTAGGTATGATCGTATGGGTACGTCCGGCATAGAATCCCGCAACCGGTTTTCCATTCCGATCTGTCCCTACGGGGAATATCGCCTTGTTTCTGTAGTGATAGGGAGAATCCATACCAACGATCTTTTCAATGCTGACATTCTGAAAATTTCCAATACGCCTGAGGTCACTCTCCACTTTCTGTTCTTTCATGGCGAGCTGTGCCGGGTAGGACATCATCTGAAGCTGGCACCCGCCACACTGACGGGCCGTCGGACATGGCGGTTCCACACGGTCCTCTGATGAAAGAAGGATCCTGGAGAGGCGGCCATACCCGTAGTTCTTTTTGGCCTTCATGATCTTTGCTTCAACCCGGTCTCCAGGCACAGTGTCCTTCACGAAAAGTGTATACCCGTCGTCTGTCCTTCCGACACCGGCTCCATCCTGACCGATGTCTATGATATCCAGCGTTACCGTGTCATTCTTTTTATAATTCATATTGTCTGTTCTGCTTTCAGAGGTCGCAATTTTTTTGTGCTGTGAAGTTCTACGCTTTGAATGTTTCACTTCAGATCATCCAGATTTCCGGTCCTGCGGATATTGGACTCAAAGATCCGGTTGAAACCAAACCATTCATCCACCGGTTTCTGCGCATTGGACTTAAACAGCTCGGTCATTGTCTCCATACGGGCATCTGCATTATCGGCAAGATTCAGGGCGAGAGCCTCCGCAAGGGCAGGCTTTTTGGGTGAACCATACTCGTATTCTCCGTGATGCGCCAGAATGCAGTGCTTCAGGTCAGATTCCAGTTTCTTTGGAAACCCCGGGATTGATCCGGCGGCATCGTGGATCATTTCGGCACCGATCATGATATGACCCAGCAGCTGACCATCATCTGTATAGTCATTCTGCGGGAAAGCGGAAATCTCCACAGTTTTTCCAATATCATGACAGATTGCCGCTGTGAGCAGCAGGTCTGCATTCAGAATCGGATAATATTTTGTAAAGAAATAGCACATGTTCGTGACATACAGCGTGTGCTGCAGGAGACCTCCAACAAATGCATGATGAATGGTCTTGGCAGCGGAAGAATTTTTGAACCTGTGAATGAATTCCGTATCCTCCACAAAGAAATGCGCTAACAGCTGGTGAAGGTAGGGATTTTTCACCTTATCAACGAAGGTCAGGAGCGCCTTGTACATATCATCAACGTTCTTGTCCGTTGTGGGCAGATAATCAGAGGGTTTATATTCTCCCTCTCCTGCTACCCTTACACGCTTGAGGGAAACCTGAAGCGAGCCATTATACCGGGATACATCGCCGATAATATCTACATAGTCCAGCGCATTGAAGTCCTCAATTCCGGGGGAATCCGGCTCCCAGATTTTGCAGTCTACGGTTCCTGTCTTGTCCATCAGAACGACATTTTCGTAATTCTTCCCGTTCTTTGTCGTTGCGGAATTTTTTGATTTGACAAGATAAATTCCGCTGATTTTCATTCCTTCGCTCAGTTCCTGTATGAATAACATGATTGCTGATCCTTCCCTAATGTTTTATCGTTCACCTAGTGAGACGCTGAAAGTCACCTCTGCATATCCGTCCGCACCCTGCCGCATGGCTGTCACAGTGATTACATTGTTTGCCTTTAGCCTTCCAAGAAGATTTTCAAGATCTGTAACCGTCCGGATTTTTGTTCCGGAAATATCCTCAATGACATCGTATTCCTTGCAGCCTGCAAGCATTGCAGGTGAATCCTGTTCTACCTCTGTCACAAGAAGGCCTGTCGGTATCCCTGTTGTCTTCGACAGGGATTCCGTAACTTCTCTTCCCTTGATTCCCAAACGGGCAACTGACTCATTGTTGGAAAGCTTTTCTATGAGAGGTTTTATATCAGAAATCGCGTAGGCTGTCAGTGTATTGCCGTTTTCTGCCATATTCTGTGGAACCACTCCGACGATCTCGCCTTTCATATTGACGAGAATACCGCTGGTTGAACTGCTGCCCTCAATATCTGTCGTCAGAATACTGTATTCCGCATCAAAAACAGAGACTTTGTTTGTGATGGAGGTGATATTTCCATTTGCAACGATATCACTATAGCCCATAAGATTTCCAAGCGCAAGCACCGGGTCTCCCTGCTTCACCGTATTGGAGTTGCCAAGAGGGGCAACTGAAACGGCATTCTTTGTCTCCGTGCTTACATCAGCAGGATTCACGGCAAGTACGGCAAGTCCCGTATCGGTATCCGCTTTCCGCAGCGTTGCATTTACCAGCGAATCGTCGCTGAACTTCACAATGATATTTTCTGCTCCGTCCAGAATGCTGCTTTCCGTCAGAATATAATAGCTGTCCGCCGTTTCTGCAACAAGAACCCCGGCAACCTGCTGCTGGGTCTGATAATCCTCGTTAAAATAATCCAGCTGACTTGTGATGCTGATGACCTCTACCAGTGACTTTTTCGCGGCATCTGCCTGATCCAGCATTTTCTGGTAGATCTGCTGATACTGCTCCAGGGTGATTTCTCCGGAGGAATTTTCCTGCTCCGCTGCTCCGCCATCTTCCACAGTACCATCCGGCTGCTCCTCTGAGGAGCCTGTCTCCTGTGTGGTCATTCCTGCAGAGCCCTCCTGTGCGGACATTCCTGTTGTATTTTCTGCATCAGAGGAACCTGCTGACTGGGAGGAAGATATTGCTGCCAGGCTCGCAGAAGATGCTGATGCTGTTGATGATGACGCTGCAGATTGATTACTCTCTGACGAAACGGAAAGAGAAGCCTCCGCATCTGAATTGTTGTCCGAGGGAATTGTGACTTTTTCATTATCTGTCCCAAGGATCTGCCTGGCTGCCGGGTACACACCCGCATGTACAAAGGCAGAAATCACACCTATGATGACACCGATCCCCAGAACAGAAAGGACCTTCAGTATATCCGCCTTGTGATTTCTGGGCTTCTTTCGTATCACCTGGTGCATGAACTGATAGGACTTCTCAGATTCATTCTTTGATTCTCCTTCTGCTCCGGACCCGGGTATAGAATTCCGGTAAGCCGCGTCATCTTCATTTTTACCCTCAGCATGATTTTCCGTATATGTGCTGTTTTTCTTGTCGTCCATATGTTTTCTCCATTATACACACCGATTTCAGACTTCACTTTGGTGTATGGATTATTGTTATACATGAACATTTACTTTAGCAAATACATATGAACATTTTATGAATACAGCTGGTAATTTTGGCATCCTGGAGACATGATTTTGCGGGTTTTTGGCTCTGATGGTTTCGTAAATTTCATTTTTAGAGTATGATATACAGGAAAAGAAAAAATGCTGGAGAAAATAAGGTTATTTCTGATGAATACACGTGCTTTAAGAATACTTGAATATGAAAAGATACTGAAAATGCTTGCTGCACATGCGACGAGTGATCCCGGACGCAGTAAATGCATGGCGCTGCTTCCGGCTACGGACATTCAGAAGATCCGCAGCATGCAGCAGGAAACCTCTGACGCACTGTCCCGGATCATCCGTAAAGGCAGCATATCATTCGGCAACACCAGAAACATTGGTTCTTCTTTGAAACGACTGGAAATCGGCAGTGCTCTCTCGATGGAAGAACTGCTGAACATCGCCGGACTTCTGGAGAATACGGCCCGCGTGAAATCCTACGGACGCCATGAAAATAACGAGACCCAGAAGGATTCTCTGGATCCGCTGTTTGAAATGCTGGAGCCACTGACACCTCTGTCCTCTGAAATCCGGCGCTGCATCCTTTCCGAAGATGAAATAGCAGATGACGCCAGCCCTGCATTGAAAAACATCCGCAGACAGATCGGTGTCTGTGAAGAGAGAATCCATGCCAGCCTTACCAGCATGATCAATGGTCCGATGCGCAGTGCGTTTCAGGATGCTGTAATCACAATGCGTGATGGCAGATACTGCCTCCCTGTAAAAGCAGAAAACAAGGGCAGTGTGCCGGGTATGGTACATGACCAGTCCTCTACCGGTGCGACACTTTTCATTGAGCCGATGGCAGTTGTAAAGCTGAACAACGATATCCGTGAACTGGAGATCCGTGAAAAGAAGGAAATTGAAACCATCCTGGCAAATCTGAGCAATGCTGCAGCAGAGCATATTGAGGACCTGTCCTATGACATGCAGAATATGGCAGAGCTTGATTTTATTTTTGCCCGGGGGGCTCTCGCACTTGAGATGCATGCGACCCGCCCCGTTCTGAATACAGAAGGCCGCATTGATCTTCACAAGGCAAGACATCCACTGATTGAGAAACATAAGGTGGTTCCCATTGATGTGAATCTGGGAAAAGCCTTTGACCTGCTGATTGTGACCGGGCCCAATACCGGTGGAAAAACCGTCTCCCTGAAAACGGTCGGTCTTCTCACCCTGATGGGGCAGTCCGGTCTGCACATTCCGGCACAGGATCGCTCAGAGCTGGCAGTCTTTTCCGAAGTTTATGCAGATATCGGAGATGAGCAGAGCATTGAACAGTCACTGTCCACCTTCAGCTCCCATATGACCAATATCGTCAGCTTTCTGGAGAAAGCTGATCGGAATTCACTGGTACTCTTTGATGAGCTTGGCGCCGGGACAGATCCTACAGAGGGTGCTGCTCTGGCCATTGCCATACTCTCCTATCTGCACGATAAGGGAATCCGGACGATGGCAACAACGCATTACAGCGAGCTGAAAATTTTCGCACTGCGCACTCCTGGTGTTGAAAACGCCTCCTGTGAATTTAATGTAGAGACCCTGCGTCCTACGTACCGTCTTCTGATTGGTGTTCCTGGAAAATCAAATGCATTTGCGATTTCCCAGAAACTGGGTCTGCCTGCTTATATCATTGACAGTGCAAAGCAGCAGATCAGTGAACAGGACGAATCCTTTGAGGATGTTCTTACAACACTGGAGCAGAACCGTATCCAGATGGAGAACGACAAACGGGCAATCCAGTATGAAAAGGAACAGCTCACACGGCGCGAGGCGGACCTGAAAAACAGAGAGAAAACTCTGGACCAGCAGAAGGATAAAATCATTCATAAAGCGAATGAGGATGCGCACCGCATTCTTCAGGAAGCGAAGGATTATGCGGACCAGACGATGAAGGATTTCCGCAAATTCGGCAAGAATGCGATCAATTCCAGTGAGATGGAACGCAAGCGGAACGACCTTAGAAAGCAGATGAATAAAACAGAAAGCCAGATGGCAATCAAGACGGCCGCGCGTCCTAAGAAAGCGCTGAAGAGCAGCGATCTTCAGCTTGGTGACGCGGTTCATGTTCTGAGTCTGAATCTCAATGGCACTGTGAGTTCCCATCCGGACAGCAAGGGATATCTGTTTGTGCGCTGCGGGATCATCCGCACGAAGGTGCACATCAGTGACCTGGAGCTTGTCGATGAACCGGTGATTACCACGAAGCAGCTCTCCCGGACCAGCACCGGGAAAGTCCGGATGTCAAAGGCGATGCAGGTGTCATCGGAAATCAACGTGCTGGGCAAGACAGTGGATGAGGCTGTTGCTGAGCTCGATAAATATCTGGATGATGCGTACATCGCGCATCTGAACAGCGTGCGGATCATTCATGGAAAGGGAACCGGCAAGCTGCGCAAGGGAATTCATGACTACCTTCGCAGACAGAAGCACGTAGACAGCTTTCACCTTGCCGAATATGGAGAGGGTGACGCCGGTGTTACAATCGTAAATTTCAAAAAGTAATTGCAATACATTTATCGTAAATGGGAGGGGACCAGCGATGGCTGCGAAACAGAAAATCCTGATTGTAGATGATGACAACAATATTGCAGAGCTCATTTCCCTTTATCTTACAAAGGAATGCTTTTCATGCAGAATCGCAAATGACGGTGAAGATGCTTTAAAGGCTTTTCCCGACTTTCAGCCGGACCTGATCCTGCTGGACCTCATGCTGCCGGGCATGGATGGCTATGAAGTATGCAGGGAAATCAGACACAAGTCAAAGGTCCCGATCATCATGCTTTCTGCAAAGGGCGAGGTGTTCGATAAGGTTCTGGGGCTTGAGCTGGGCGCGGATGACTATATGGTCAAGCCCTTCGACAGCAAGGAGCTCGTGGCACGTGTAAAGGCTGTGCTTCGAAGGTTTCAGAGCGCACAGGTTCCGGCATCAGAAGTGGATACTGTTACCAGACCGATCAAGCTGGTGGAATTTCCGGATCTTTCCATCAATCTGACAAACTACTCTGTGACGTATAAGGGTGCGCATATCGAAATGCCGCCGAAAGAACTGGAGCTGCTGTATTTTCTGGCATCTTCTCCAAACCAGGTCTTTACCAGGGAACAGCTGCTCGATCACATCTGGGGATATGAATATGTAGGAGATACACGCACCGTTGATGTGCATATTAAAAGGCTTCGGGAAAAGATCAGTGGCAGCGAATACTGGCAGCTTTCCACAGTATGGGGAATCGGATACAAATTTGAAATTCTGAAGCATTGATTTAGAAGCATTGATTTATTAAAAGCATACCGTAATCAGACCGGTATGCAGGAAATGTTGGAGCGGTGCCATGCGCAGCCATAAAATCATATATAAATTCATTCTGGTCTATATTGTTATCGGCCTGGCGATATTTATTTTTATCTCTACGGCCGGTTCCTACATGATCCAGAAGAAAATCATTGCATATGAAAGTCTTAATCTGTATGACGAGGCATCAAATATTGCAGAGGACGAGACCATACTGACCTATCCGGCTTCTTCCATATCAGATTCCGGCACTGCAGATACTGCAAAAACGGGAGACCTGTACAACAGCCTGAAGAGACTTGCACTCTATCAGGACTGCCAAATCTGGCTGGTCAGCACAAAGGGAAGCATCTACCTGAACACCAGCGAACCCTGGTCCGATTATGTACCGGAGACGCTTCAGGATTTTGACCCGGTTGCGCTCGGTTCTGACTATTACAGTATTGGACGCTTTTTTGGCTATTTTTCCACGGACCACTTAAGCGTTATGATCCCGATCACCTCCAACCTGAATATCCGCGGTTATGTGGCAATTCATATGGACATGCAGAAGATCATCAGTCTCCGGGAAAGTTTTCTTGCAGGTATACATTTTCTGATGATCCTGGTCTATTGCATGTTTCTGACTGTTTTCATTCTTTTGTACTTCACCGTGCTCCGCCCGCTGAAAAAAATCACGATCGGAACAGAGAAATTTGCCAAAGGAGATATGAAGTACAATATCAAGGTGAACGCACAGGATGAGATGGGCCACCTCGCGGCATCCCTGAATCTGATGTCTGATGAAATCAGCAAAAGCGATGAATATGAGAAGCAGTTTATTGCCAATGTATCCCATGATTTCCGCTCCCCTCTCACTTCTATCAAGGGATTTGTAGAAGCAATCCTGGATGGAACCATTCCACCGGAGATGCAGGAACGATACCTTAAGATTGTTCTGAATGAGACGGACCGGCTGACCAAGCTGACCAACGGTATTCTGACACTGAACAGCATGGACCAGAAGAAAAATCTGCTGCATTTTTCCATCTTTGACATCAACGAGGAAATCCGGAATACCGCCGCCTCCTTTGAAGGAATCTGTACACCAAGACAGATTTCCTTTCAGCTTACGCTGACCGGTGAATCCCTGCACGTCGTAGCAGACCGGGAAAAAATCCAGCAGGTTCTCTATAATCTGATTGATAATGCAATTAAGTTCAGCCGGGACGGATCTGTCATTGCGCTGGAGAGTGATATCCGGCACGACAAGGTATTCTGTACGGTAAGGGACCATGGATGCGGTATACCCAGATCTTCTCTGAATAAAATCTGGGACAGATTTTATAAAAGCGATGCTTCAAGAGGGAGGGAAAGAAAGGGAAATGGTCTCGGGCTTTCCATTGTGAAGGAAATCATCAATCAGCACCAGCAGACGATCACGGTTGTCAGTACAGAAGGAGTTGGTACAGAATTTATCTTTTCCCTGGAGCTGGCACCGGAAAATATCGGCAGTATTACTACGGTTGCACAGGCATCTGAACAGGAAAAGCCCGACTGAATCCGCTGACACCCGGCCGTCTCAAAGAACGGAATAGATCCCATCCTGCTGGGGCTTGTCCAGGTATCGGACCTCATCTCTGTTGCGGAGAATTCTGGCCTTCTCAGATGTTGTCCGTCCGATCACAGCTGCCGGTATGCCGGCTTCCATAAGCTTCTGTACAAGCCCCTCTCCGCTTTCAGTCAGGATCATCAGCGAACCCTGGGAAAGGCTCTGATACGGATTGAGATCAAAGACCTCACTGATTTCCACAGTTTCCTGTCTGATCGGAATCTGCCGCACCTGTATATCCAGACCTGTGCCGGCTCTCTCCGCCATTTCCCATAATGCGCCGAAAACGCCCCCCTCCGACAGATCATGCATCAGGAGGGTACCGCTGTCGCGGCTTGTAATTTTTGCCTCCGGAAGAACAGAAAGCTCATCCAGAAAATGAAGAGGAGCCCCTGCAATATCCTGTGTGAACCGTTCTGAGAGCTCCTTTCCTTTTTCACCGGCCAGAAGCATGACTGCAGCCATCCCTACGGATTTTGTAACCACAATTTCCTTATCCGCATAGCTGATCTGCCTCGTATCCAGGGAACTGCCGGAAACTATACTGTGTTTATCTGAAGTTTTGCCGGACAGCCCTTGTTCTGTGAGGGGGATTCTGGAAACATCAGCATCTGTGAAGCGTTTTCCAATCGCAGTTACGGCGACCATGCTGCGGTGAACAGAAGGGCACACCGCTGTATGCCCTCCGAGTATGTGCATCGCAAGCTTTGCCGCGGTATCCTCTGCAGTGCGCATGATGGTCTTCAGATCCTGCTCATCCGCATCCTCCGGCAACAGGATCTGCAGCTCTGTGCCAAGAGGCACCGCCCCTTCCGCGGCAAGATTGTTGACTGCCGTCTGAACAGTCAGAATCACGCGTTCTTGCAAAGAAGCCGCTATATCCGGAGAGACAGAAGCCGCCATCATAAAGTCTGCATCTGAAGAGCCAGAGCGTATCAGCGCTGCATCTCTTCCAACCTCCGGCCCTGCCATATTTTCCGAATGTCTGTTCTCTATCAGTTTTAATACCGATCGTTTTAAGACTGCTTCTGAAATTTTACCTGTTCGCATGTTTCTTTATATCCTGCCTGTCCTGCTATTCTGTCTTTCTTATATCTATTCCATTTTTTTGCTCTGCTTGCTTCAGATTTATATTCCGGAAGACTTGCACTTTGGAAAATATATTTATACTCTGGAAGACTTGCACTCCGAAAAATGTATACGCCGATATAGTTTCTTAGTTTTCAACAACCTCTGTCTCCACAACGGACCCATTACCGACAGCAGACTGAATCGTAGCCAGATCTCCTGTTTCTATTGCCTGCTGAATTGCCTGCAAGGTTTCACTGTCTGCGTCTTTCGTACCGATCGTATAGGTGAGCGGCATCATGGAATAGCTGCTCTTGTTGACCAGCTCTTCAGAATCGAACTGACCGTCAATATAGATCTCCTTATACAGCTCAGCCTCTACACCCTGTACACCACCGGAAACCGTGATGCTTCCATAAGGCTGAGTATCATCCATCTCATATTCGGTCTCCACATCGGTAGTGCTGATGGTTTTGCTCTCAAACTGGATCGTACGGCTGCTGTCCCTGGTCTCCTGACCATAGATGTGAAATGTCAGATATCCATCCTTTGTCACTGCCTGAATGTAAATTGGAGCAGAAGTACTGTTCTTGAAACAGAAATCCATCAGGCCCTCTGAGATTGATGCGTCAAGACCAGGATCAACATAAGAGACAAGATAGGAATGATTATGCCGTTCTGTCACCTCAAGTTCTGCCTCAAGTACAGCATCATACAACGTTGTGGTGGCCTGGCAGACGCCTCCGCCGTATGTTTCTACCACCTGCCCGTTTTCATAGGTGTCACCTGGCAGAAACCCGTATTCCTTCGTTGTCGGACCAATGACCTTTTCTGCCGAAAATTCCTCGCCCGGATACAGCACCGTACCATTGATATGCTCTGCCGCAAGCTCCACATTGGTATCATGATTCACATTGCCTGTCTGATAGGCAGTCGTGGCACTTCCAAGAAGATCTGTAATCTTCGCGAGCTCTGAGGATTGATCGGAATACTCCGTGGTACTGTATTCCAGCGTGACACCACCCTCTCCTCCATGCCAGTCATTTGCCATGTAGTCCATAATCTTCTGTACGGAAGCCTTGTTATTCACTGCAATACCTGTTTTTCCGTCAGTAAGTGTAAACGTATTGTCCGCGTTAAGCACAATGCCGTTGGATTGCGGATCGCAGTTTAAAGCGTCAACATTTTTTGCAAGAATAGTACTCACATCTGATCTGGACACAGCAAAATCCAGGTCCAGAACAATCGGCCCGTCGTTCTCCAGCTGACGGTCTGCAAGGAATCTCTTGAAAATATTTCCTTTTTTGCCAATGGAAAGCGCCTCGTCTATGACATCCGTATTGGTATATGTCAGTCCGAGCGCTCCTGCAGTTGTCCGGACCTGATTCTCCCCGGCATACAGAACGATCACATCATCAGAGAGCTCTTTCATTCTGGCAGCAACCGCCGTCTCCATCTGACTGCGTGTCATACCTGTGACGTTGACATTATCAATATAGATGCCATACTTTTTCTGACTATCCCCGGAGGATGCAGTGGTTGTATCTGCTGAAGACGAAGAAACGGCCACCGCATTCAGGGTGACCGCCTCCTTTCCTTCCGAACTACTGTTATTCTCCGCAGCCATGGCGGGGACAACCAGTGTAATAATCATAAAAAACACCAGTACAAGGGCAATGACACCAGCAACAATCCGGCGTTTTCGTTCGAACCGCTCTCTCCGGTCAGGTTTTTTTCTGTTGTTTTGTCTGTTCATTCTCTTTGCCATCTGTCTGTAAAATAACTATTGCCTGTTTTAATATCAGCAGTTAAAGCAATTGTACCTGCTCTAGCAGTTTTACCTGCTGCAACAGCTTTTCCTTTTCCACCAATTGCCATTAATTAATCTGTAATATAATGAACGATGTGCTTCTCTCTGTCAGCACGCTCTGCAGCCCGGATGAAAAAATCAGAATTTGTCCAGCTTCAGATTGAACAGCTGCATCACGTCGTCACGGGAAGGCATAGCAGGTATTGCGCCCCTCTTCTCTACACAGAGACCTGCTACAATATTTGCAAATCTGATGAATTCGGAAGCCTGATTCTGATCCAGATCCTCCGGTTTCACCTTGAATTCAGCGAATCTCGAAAGCAGTCCACCCCAGAAGGAATCCCCGGCACCGGTTGTATCTACAACCTTCCTGGTCTGGGAAGGAGCCTTCACAACGAACTTGCTGGTCCTGAGCATAGCACCGTCTCTGCCCAGCGTTACCACCACGCACTTAACGCCCTGGTTCAGAAGAATCTCTGATGCCTCATAGGGATCCTCCACATCCGTGAGAAGCGCAGTCTCTGAATCAGAGAGCTTCATGATATCCACATACTTCACAACGGAGCGCATCTGTTCCTTTGCTTCCTCCTCACTTTTCCAGAGAGGCGCGCGATAATTCGGATCGTAGGAAATGACTGCTCCCGCCTTCTTTGCCTGTTCAACCGCATAAATGGTAGCGCTTCTGGCAGGTTCATTGGTGAGTGAAAGGGATCCAAAATGAAAAATTCTGGTCTGGTTGATTACATCCATGTTCACCTCATCCGCGCGGATCATGGTGTCTGCGCCGGGCTTGCGGGCGAAGGAAAACTCACGTTCCCCATCATGCAGCGTGACAAAGGCCAGGGTTGTAAAATAATCCGGATCCACAACCAGACCGTCTGTATTCACGTTGTTCTCCTGCAGCGTCTGTTTCAGCAGACGACCATGCATATCATCTCCAACCTTTCCGATGAAAGCAGTTTTCATACCCAGTCTGGACATCGCAACCAGAACATTTGCCGGCGCACCTCCGGGATTCTGCTCAAACAGGGTCCGTCCAGCCTCGCTTGTACCACAGGGTGTAAAATCAATCAATAATTCTCCCATCGCTGTTACATCGTACATACTATTATCCTCCCGGAAGTCTGTGATTATTTCCATAAAATAAGCTAATAATGCAGCCGTCACTCATTGACAAAACTACATTTTCATGCTGCTTTACAAGCAATGAATATTGAAATAAGAAAGGAAATTCATTGCGAATTTAAATTTATATTATCACAAATGGCGGGGCCTGTCATCATACCTGCAGTATAATACTGATTTGTATTACACACACAAAAAGCTCTGAATACCACCGTATAATGGATTCAGAGCTTTTGCCCGAGCGCGAGACGGGATTCGAACCCGCGACCCCAACCTTGGCAAGGTTGTACTCCACCCCTGAGCCACTCGCGCATTTCTATGAAATCTGCCAGTCTCATCACCAGGTAAGTAATCATAACTCTTAGCGATCTCTCAAAACTGACGAAATATAAAATACTATATCCAGGCTTGTTTGTCAATCTATTTTTTTAATTTTCCAGAATCTTTTTTGAACTTTTTTGAGCACCTGGAATTTGCACTTTCTCACTGCTTTCTCTAAATGGATCCCTTTGAAGCAGATCAGATACAGCCGATGCGGCAATGGTTCTGAATATAAAGTAACAGCCCTGCCTGTCAGGATTTCATAATCGCACTCAGAATATACTGGTTATTCGGGAAGCTCTTCTGAGAAATATTCTCCAGTCTGATCAGGTCCACATCCAGCCACAGTTCATCTGCCGTGATCATAATATTTGCAAACATAATACCGAAATTCACCTCTTCCCAGCGGTATTTTTCGAGATGATCGGCTTTATGCTTCTTGGTGAATACATGAATTCTGTCATCGAATACCACAAATCTCCAAGGCTGAATATTCATGGAAGATGGGGCAAACCTTGCCGCTTCGAGAAGCTGCCTCATCCAGGCTCTTGGTACCTCCTTGAACACACAAAGTTCCTCAAGAGGCAGACGTCTGGCCTCTCCCTTTTTGCGAACCGGAGATTCCTTGCTCTTCCCGAAGGCAAGAATACCGATCAGACGCATATCCCGCTTCTGCTGCAGACTTGCGCTGACTGCTGTGCTTCCTACGAAGCATGCACCAAGACCCTTGCAGCAGAGAAAAAGATTCATCTGCTGCATCAGATACCCCATATTCATCTGACAGCGCGCGGATTCCCTGGAATAAAACAGCATGTAGTAAGGCGCCTTCACCGTATGAAACTGCCTGATATGCAATGTATGCCGTGTATTATCATAGATTGAGATATCTGTCTCATAATCGCCGAATAAATTCGGCAGCTCCGCATAATGTGTGCGAATCTCCCGTAACAGATCCTCGCTCAATGGTTCGAATACGTAATTGCGTACGGATTTTCTTACAAAAATAGCCTCGTAGAGATTCATTTGCCTGCCCCTGGTGAAATGTACTCCTGCATGATCGTAATACAATTGTAACATGTTGAATTTGAAATGCAAGCAGAGGCAGGATGATTTTTTCCGGCACACACAAATATTTTTTGAATAATAATTTCACCGAGCCATGATTTTAAGCGTTATGCTTATTAAGCACTATGAATTTTAGCATTTAGTACCATGATATTGATTATCCCGATTCTGCGTACCATGATTCTGAGGGCCTTGATTCTGCGAATTATTATTCTGAGGGCCTTGATTCTGCGAATTATTATTCTGAGGGCCTTGATTCTGCGAATTATTATTCTGAGGGCCTTGATTCTGCGAATTATGATTCTGAGTGCCTTGATTATGTTCCGTCAGAAGACATACAGATTCAATAGAACCTGTCCATGGAAACATGTCCACAGGGTATACACACTCTGCAATATATCCTAGACGGTGAAAATAACGGATGTCCCGCGCCAGCGTCTCCGGATTGCAGGAGATATAGACAATTCTGTCCGGATGCATCCTGACTGCTGCATGCATAAAGGTTTCTGTGCTCCCAGATCTTGGCGGGTCCATAAACAGAACATCTGTCCGCTTACCCTGTTCTGCCATCTTCTCGAGAAATCTCCCCGCATCATCCTGATAAAAGCGGATGTTCGATGCTTTATTCTTTCTTGCATTCCACTCTGCATCCCGGACAGCGTGATCGTTCAGCTCGACGCAGGTTACCTCCCGCGCCTGGTCAGCGGCAATGATTCCAATCGTTCCGATTCCAGAATAGGCATCAAACACTGTTTCGTTCCCGGTAAGTCCTGCAAGCTGCATTGCCTTACGATAAAGCACCTCTGTCTGGACAGGATTCACCTGATAGAAGGAGGATGGAGAGATACGAAAGATCTTGCCACACAGAATATCTTCGATATAGCCCTTCCCGAACAGAACAATATTCCGGTCTCCAAGAACCATGCTTGTCTTTCGGTCGTTCACATTCAAAACAACGCAGGTGATCTCGGGATGCTTCTTTAACAGCGCACCGATAAAATTTTTCTTTGACGGAAATACCGGCGAAGACGCCACCAGTACAACCAGTACCTGTCCTGTCCTGCGGCCTGTGCGGATCAGGATATGACGAAGGAGACCGTAGCCGGAATCTTCATTGTAAATCGTGATCCGAAATGAGGGAAGGAGCGAACGTATCGTCTGTATAATCCTGTCTGCGTTCTGATTCTCAATCAGACACCTGTCAGCCTGCACAACCTTGTGTGTCCCTTCTGCATAGATGCCTGATATAATATCGCCGTTTTTCTTTCTCCGGAATGCAGCATGCACCTTGTTTCTGTAGAAGTAGGGGAAGGACATGCCCGTGATTTTTTCTGTCCGTACTATACCTGAGAGCGTCTCCCGGACCTGTCTTTCCTTCTTCTCAAGCTGTTCGCTATAGGACAATCCCAGATATTGACATCCCCCGCATTTTCTGGAAACAGGGCAATGCCAGGGCTCTGCGATTCCAGACTGTCTTTCTTCTGTTTCACTTCCCATACCGGCCTCCGTTCTCCTGCAATAGCATCTATTCTCCCGTAACGGTATTCATTCTCCAACAATATGATTTGGTCCCCGCAACGTTATCCATTGCTGCTTTGAATATGCATCTCCTGTCTCAGAAAATGATCCCCAGCTGATCAATAATGGCGCCCCAGAAAATACCAATCAGGTACAGAGCAATCGTGATTTCAATGTTATCCTTCAGATGTCTGCGGTCGGAACGAAACAGAATCAGAAGACCGACTCCTGCGCCGACCAGGAGACCTGCCATCATCTGACCCGGACTGAGAATTCCCTTCAGATAAAGTTCTGTAATTGTGACAGAGGCACCGCAGTTTGGAATCAGGCCGATCATACCGGAAAGAGCCACCCCAATCAGCGGCTGACCAGAGAGAAAGGAACCGATCTTGTCTTCTCCGATTCCCTCAATCGCAAGCCCCGCCACAAAGGTAATAATCAGAATAAAACCGGTGATTTCGATAGTGTGCAGGAATGCAGACAGAAAAATATTCCCTTTTTCGCAGTGACAGTGATCCTGTTCGCACAGATCATGAATGTACCGGTCGGTTCTCGGATGCTTCCTGCGATAGACACGCAGGGCGGCATCAATCAGCAGTCCGGAAACCGCGCCAAGCAAAATTTTTGTTCCTATTATAGAAAGGATGGTTCCAATATTAACTCTCTCTGAAATAAAAATCGGAAGCATCTCATCGGAAGTTGCCAGAAATACAGCCAGCAAGGTACCTACCGTTATGACACCTCCGGAATACATGCTCGCCGCTGCCGCGGAAAAACCACATTGCGGGATCACACCGGTTGCAGCACCGACGACAGGCCCCAGGCGTCTTGCTTTTTCCAGAATTCCTACCGTTTTCTCCTGTGCCTTATCTTCAATCCACTCCATCAAAAGATATGTCAGATAGAGAAAGGGTATCAGTTTCAGTGTATCGATGATGGTATCCTTTAAAACATCCAGCAGCATGTTAAATCTCCCGTGATAGCTGTATTGACTGTTATTGCTGTACTGACTGTTATTGCTGTATTTACTGTAATAACTGCAGTATCCGGCCAGCCAGCTTTATCATTAAAAGCCGTATTGAAATCCGTACCGCAATTCCATGGCGATCCCTTGACACTTACCGTTTTCCATTTTAAACTAGAAATCCGGTTATGAATGATACAAAAACAGGAACATTGAAGGGGATTTCACGCCAAGGGGTTCTATGACATTTTCAAGCTTAATCTTTATTATTGGCTTTTTGCCGCTATTCCTTCTAATCTATAAGATATTTCCGAAGCAGTCAAGTAGAAACACCACGCTGCTTCTTTTTTCTATACTTTTCTATCTCTTTGGCGGACTGCGCTTCCTGCTTCTTCTTGTTGCAGAAGCGTGGATCGGATGGATTGCGGCACTTTTCATCAGAAAGTCCAAAAGTAAAGGAACAGCCCGGGGGGTTCTGATTTTTTCTGTCGCAGCGTTTCTGGGTGTACTTGGCATCTTCAAATACACGGGATTTCTGTTCTCATCCCTGGACCATTTGTTCGGACTGCAATTAAAATCTCCCATTGCCGCACTGCCCCTGGGAATCTCCTTTTATACTTTCAAACTGATCTCCTATGTAGCAGATGTCTATCACAGGCGGGTAAAGGCCGAGAGAAATTTTCTGATTTTTCTTACCTATGTCGTCTGCTTCCATACCATCCAGCAGGGACCCATTGTACGGTACGCCGATATGTCAGACGCACTTCAGGAACGGATCATGGACCGCAGGACCTTTTCCATGGGCATGTACCGCTTTGCCCTCGGTCTTGCAAAAAAAGCCATTCTCTCTGACCCGGTCGGTAAATTGGCTGACCAGCTGCTTCCCGCATCCTCCGGCATAGCTTCGGTCTCTCCGGCTTCAGCCGTTCTCGGATCACTATGCTTTACCCTGCAGATGTATCTGGATTTCTCAGCGTATTCAGACATGGCCATCGGACTTGGTGAAATGATTGGTTTTCATTATAAGGAAAACTTTGATTATCCATATATTGCTTCATCTGTGAAGGATTTCTGGCGGCGCTGGCACATCTCTCTGTCTTCTTTTTTCAGAGACTATGTCTATATTCCATTGGGGGGAAACCGCCGGGGCTTTGCCCGACAGACGGTCAATCTTCTGATCGTATGGCTTCTGACCGGACTCTGGCATGGCGCAGACTGGAATTTCATTCTCTGGGGGCTCTATTATTTCGTCTTTATCTGTCTGGAAAACATTGTCCGGGCCGTCCGCAGAACCAGGAATGAACAAAGCACCAGGAAACCTTCCATTTTTTCTCTTACAGCCGGAAAAGCACTGCGGCACATTTACACGATCCTGGTATTTAATCTGGGATGGGTGATATTCCGCTTCACGGATTTCGGTCAGCTCCAGAGCGCTCTGTCACTGCTAGGCAGATGGTATTCCGGATGGAAGGATGCTGCACTGCAGCTCACAATCAGAAACAATCTGTTTCTGCTCATTTTATGTGTATTGGTTTCAACACCACTGTTTACAAACTGCTCACACAGAATAGAAATCTGGCTGCAGGAAAAGCGGATCTCCAAGAACATTTACTATGCTGTCAGACTGCTCCTTGCCTGCATCTGCTTTGTCCTGGCCATCTGTGCGCTGGCAGGAGCGACCTACCACCCGTTCCTTTACAACCAGTTTTAAATTGCTCTGGACAATTTGTTTTATCAGAAGCATTCTGCATCCAGGAAGAATAATAAATTCATAAATATATGCAAATCTAAGGAAGTTATGAAAAAAGAAATGGACAATCGGGATACGAATCATGCAGGCACAGATCAGAAGCATAAGCGCAGCCAAAGAGATATCCACAGGTACCTGAAAAAAAATATCCGCTGCCACCGCCGCTGGCAGAAGCTTTTCTGTGCTGTCTTTTGTGTGGGATTTGGTGTGTTCGGGATTCTGGGACTGAGTATGGACCTTCGTCCGAAGATTTCTCTGCTGGAAAAAAGAACACTGGCGCAGTTTCCTGAAATTTCGCTCTCAGGGATCTGGACAGGTGATTTTTTTGACAAGCTTTCTACCTGGTACTCAGACACCTATCCTACCCGCGACGCCATGCTGACCATTGATTCAAAAATTGAAGAATGCTATGGCATACGGAAAACTGCACTATATGGAAATTCCTCCCAAACAGATGCGGACGCAATACCTGATACCTCATCTGTCAGTATTGCTCCTATTATACAGAAGCCTGACAACACAACAGACTCCGCCGTATCCTCTTCCTCAGGCACCGCCTCCCAGAGCAGCTCTGTGCCGACAGAATCGGAGCCGGATACCTCTTCTGACCAGAGCGAAACGAATTCTTCTTCTGCAGCGGAAAGTAATCAGAGTGACGGAACCATCCACGATGTTCCTGATGCAGTGGGACAGGTATATGTGACCGGAGATCGCGGCTTCGATATATATTATTTCACCCAGAGCAACGCAGATGCCTATGCTTCCATGATCAATACTGTGCAGTCGCGTCTCGGAACAAACATAAATGTGTACGACCTGATCATACCAACCGGATTTGGTGTCGATCTGAGTGAGGATGTACAGAAGTCCCTGGGCGGGTCCAGCCAGAAGGATGCGATTAACTATACCTACAGCAGAATAGATTCCTCTGTGAAAAAGGTAGCTGTCTATGACACACTGGTAAAGCATAATTCCGAGTATCTGTATTTCCGCACGGACCATCACTGGACGGCACTTGGAGCCTATTATGCATATACGGATTTCTGCAAGTCCAAGGGAATCCAGGCGCATGCCGTAAGTGATCTTACAGAGAAAGACTATCCCGGATTCATCGGGACCTATTATTCTCTGAGCAACCAGTCGGCGGCACTGGGTAATAATCCGGATACCGTACAGACATGGACACCTGCAGGAACCAACGAGCTTACCTGCAACGACCAGAATGGAAATACCTTCACCTATCCGATTGTTGCAGATGCAAGCAGCTACTCGTCCGAAAACAAATACCTTGCATTCATCGGCGGTGACCAGCCCTATGAGGAAATTCACAACCCGGCCATCACAGACGGATCCTCCTGCGTCATTCTGAAGGAGTCCTTCGGCAACTGCTTTGTACCGTGGCTGGTAGATCACTATCAGAACATTTATGTAATTGATTACCGCTATTACAGCGGCAATCTGACTCAGTTTGTCTCCGATCACCAGGTAAGTGATGTGATCTTTATCAACAATACGGAAGCAGTGACAGAGGACCGCGCTTCTATGATGCTCAATCTGTTTCCCTGACAGCAAAGAACAGGAACGTCCGGCATACATCATCATGCCGGACGTTTCTGTTCTTTCATTTATTATTTTGATTTATCATTTTGATGCAAATACATTAATTGATTCAGCTGCCACCAATCAGCCTGTCACGAATTCTCTGTCCTTCCGGCGTAGCGGCCAGCCCGCCCCGACCGGTTTCGCGAAGATCAGTCGCCATGCATCTGCCGACGCTCTTCATCGCATCAATCACCTGGTCCGGAGGAATCCTGCTGCGAATGCCTGCGAGTGCCATTTCTGCAGCACAGACTGCATTGACTGCCCCTGTTACATTTCTCTTCACGCAGGGAACCTCAACCAGACCTGCAACAGGATCGCAGACAAGGCCAAGCAATGCACTGAGCGCCATCGCACAGCTGTGAATGATTGCCTCCTCTGTTCCGCCCATCAGATACACGGCAGCGCCTGCAGCCATGGCGGATGCCGATCCGATCTCCGCCTGACAGCCGCCTTCCGCACCCGCAAGACAAGCTCTCTGTGCAATCACCCCTCCGATACCGGAAGCCGTATACAAAGCCTCCTCCATCTTTTCATCCGGCAGGTCCAGCTTCTCCCGAATCGTCAACAGCACTGCCGGCATTACCCCGCAGGATCCTGCCGTAGGCGCTGCAACGATCCTTTTCATGCAGGCATTTGATTCTGCGACCCTCAGGGCCCTCTCCATAACCTTTCCGGTAAAATCATCCTGCAGAAGCTGTCCATTCAGGCGGGACTGCCTCATCTTCTCCGCATCTGTTCCGGACAGTCCGCTTGATGAAATCAGTGCAGGATCATAATTGCGGTCCGATTCCCGCATTGCCTGATAAATCGCATGCATTTTTTCCCTGGAATCATCCGGAGAAATTCCTTCTTCCCTGCAATCCTCCTGCATGACAGCCTCCCAGAATGAAAGCTTCTGTTTATTGCAGATCTCAAGTATTTTCTCTAAAGAATCGTACAAAGTTTTATCTCCTGTTTATCACCGTGCATTGAGTGCGCTTCAAAAACTTCCTTATAACTGCCGGATATGATGCATCATATCTCCTGCTGCAGACTGTAGTAGGTAACCTTCTCAATTCCCTCCAGATGCTCCAGCCATTTCAGGGCTTCTCTTGGGATCTCCTGATCACACTCGATGACCATTACGGCGTGACCGCCCCTGCCGGATCGATACAGCTGCATCGTTGCGATGTTAACAGATTTGTGCTCCAGCATGCTGGTCACCTCCGCAACATGGCCAGGCTGATCCAGATTATGCACAATCAGCGTCGGCAGATCACCGCTGAAATTTGCCTCAAGACCATCAATCCTGTTTACCATGATTCTTCCACCGCCGATCGATGAGGCCTGAACCTCCAGCTTTTTCCCACTGATTGATGTCAGGTCCATTCTCACTGAGTTCGGATGAGCGTCCTCTCCCAGATCAATGGCACCAAAGCGATATGACAGACCGCTCTCCTGCGCAATCCTGAAGCTGTCCGGAATCCGGCTGTCATCCACAGAGAAACCAAGCAGACCTGCCACCAGTGCCTTGTCTGTACCATGCCCCTTCCCGGTTGCAAGAAAAGAACCATGCAGCAGAATATCCGCCTTCTGAATCTTTTCTCCCATCAGTTTCAGGCAGACATTGCCAATCTTCACGGCTCCGGCAGTGTGAGAACTGGATGGACCAACCATAACCGGTCCGATCACATCAAAAATATTCATAAACAGATTCCTCCACTTTCAAGCCTGCGTGTGTGAAATATCGAATCAGTGTAAATTATCTGATCAGCGGAAATCAGGGGTCCCATACATATCATAAGGGGTTACCTGGTATACATAGTAGTTGATCCAGTTTGCATACAGCGCGGCGGATACGGCTCTCCACCTGAGCAGGGGTTTGCGCTCCGGATCATTGTCCGGATAATAATTCTCAGGCAGAGCTATGGCTGCGCCTTTTGCCAGATCTCTTCTGTACTCCTTATCCAGTGTCAGACGATCATACTCCGGGTGTCCCTGCACGAAAACCTTTCTGCCCTGGTCTGCCATGCCCAGAAAGAACCCTGCTTCCTCCGAATCTGCCAGCACCGTAATTTCCGGATGTTCCTTCAATACGTCCATCGGAATTTCCGTATGCCTGGAATGCGGGCAGAGGAATACGTCGTCGAACCCTCTCACCAGCGGAATCTTTCTCTTATGTATCTGATGTTCAAACAGTCCAAACATCTTATGGTCCAGGAGTCTCTTCTGAATGCCGTAGAAATGGTACATTGCAGCCTGTGCACCCCAGCATTGATACATCGTTGAAGTCACATGCTTTTCCGACCAGTCCAGAATCTCACAGAGTTCATCCCAGTAATCCACTTCCTCGAACTCCATCAGCTCAATGGGCGCACCCGTGACAATCATACCATCATAATATTCCTTCCGGATTTCATCAAAGGTCACATAAAACTTCTGAATATGGCTGATAGAAGTATTCTTGGCATGATGTGAGGCAGGAACCATGAAAGTAATATCGATCTGAAGCGGAGAATTGGAAAGGCAGCGGAGAAGCTGTAATTCCGTATCCTCCTTCAGGGGCATGAGGTTCAGGATCAGGATCTGCAATGGCCGGATGTCCTGATGAACTGCCCTGTCTTCATCCATAACGAAAATATTTTCCTGTTCCAGAACCTCCTTGACAGGAATATCATTCTGTATTTTGATCGGCATAAGTAACGTCCTCTTTTCCGTTAAGATTAATATATGATACGTTAAGATTTATATATTCCTTCACGATTTGATAAAAAAATTATACACTTTCTCCTGTGATGCCGCAAGGAACACCCTCACCGGTATGTATCCGGCAGACAGAACCAGACATCCAAAAACCTATAGGTGTTATTTTGCATCCCCACCAGTCATCCGGAGCAATTCCGCCTCGTCGATTACAGGAATTCCCAGTTCACGCGCCTTATCCAGCTTGCTTCCCGCAGCTTCTCCTGCCACAAGATAGCTTGTTTTTCTGGAAACGGAACCGGTACATTTTCCACCGTTTTTTTCGATGAGGGCCTTTGCCTCAGAACGACCCAGGGTGGGCAGCGTACCCGTCACAACAATTGTAAGCCCGGCAAGCTTATCTGTTGTCTCGCCGCGCTGCATAACCATATTCACACCGTAACGGGCAAGGCGGGCCAGAATTTCCCTGTTATCCTGATCTGCAAAAAATCCGACAATGTCACAGGCTGTCGTCTCTCCAATATCGGGGATCTGTGTAAGCTCCTCCTCCCCGGCTTTGGCAAGATCCTGTATGCTGTCGAAGTGCTTCATCAGCTCCTGCGCCGTGGACCTCCCCACATTGCGGATCCCCAGTGCTGTCAAAAGCCGTTCCGGGCTGTTTGACTTCGACTTTTCAATGGCTGAGAGCACCTTGTCCGTATTTTTCTCTTTCCCGATAATTCCCTTTTCGATCAGCTCGTCTCTGTGATTTTTGAGCTCATAGATATCCGCATAGCTTCTGAGATACTTTTGCTGCACCAGCGCGTCTACCAGTGTCTCACCAAGACCGGCAATGTCCATACAGTTTCTTGAGGTGAAATATGAAATCGTCCGGGTGAGCTGGGCAGGACAGGATGGATTGACGCAGCGGATATCCGCCGTATCCTCCTCCCGAATCAATGGGTGGCCGCAGACCGGGCAGGTCCGGGATGCCTCATACACCTTTTCCGGCTCCGAGACGCAGCCGATGAGCTTTGGAATGATGTCGCCGCTCTTCTTTATCGTATAGACCCCGCCGATACCGATTTTCATATCGCGAATGTAATCCTGGTTATGCAGTGTCACTCTGGACACACTTGTTCCGCATAATCTGGCTGGTTTTCCGGTCTCTTTATCGTGAACATGCCCGATGAAGCCGATTTTGCCTGTTCTTCCAACGGTCTCCTCTATGGCATCCATGACAACCGGGCGCTCCTCCGGCGGATATTTATAGGCGATATGCCCCGCAGAGTATTTGCTCCCAGCAGGAAAATCCGCCCGATATGCGGTCTGATCTATCTTAACCACAGCACCGTCAATATCATAGGGGAGGGTATCCCGCATTTCGCCGATTTCACGGATGGCATCCAGGACCTCCTCCGGTGTACGGCAGAGTCTGTGCCATACTGTCGCAATCTTCTGGGCAGAAAGCCAGTCCAGCGCGCGGTCATGCTGCTCCATCAGATCCGCCGGCCCATCCTGAACGTTGAAGATGAACATACGCAGGCCTCTTTCTTTTGTGATCGATGGATCCAGCTGTCTGAGTGTACCTGCAGCAAGATTTCTAGGATTTGCGGCGATCTTTTTCCCATTTTTCTCCTGAAGCGCATTGAAACGCTCAAAATCATCGTGGGTCATATATACCTCTCCGCGAAGCTCAAGATAATCATAGGGGGCATGGATCGTTCGCTGTACGCTTGGAATGACAAGCGCATTCGCAGTTACATCCTCCCCGATGAAGCCATCACCGCGTGTCTCCGCTGTTTCCATCTGCATAATATCGGTATTACCCTGCCTGCGGTAGCGGAGTGTCATGGAAAGACCATCAATCTTCTGCTCTACCGAAAATTGTGCGTCCGGATGCACAGAGAGCACCTTGTTCACCCATTCTGTCACATCAGAAAAATGGAATACATCCTCAATGGAGAGCATCGGGACATTGTGCGTGATTTTCATACCGGCTTCTCGTTTGGCCACACCGCCGATTTTCTGTGTCGGAGAATCCGGGGTGACCCATTCCGGGTGATCTTTTTCCGCGGCCTTCAGCCTTTCCATCAGCTGATCATATTCATAATCCGATATTTCCGGTTCATTCTGGTTGTAATAGAGATCCATATGGTGATCTATGGTCTTCTTCAGCGCCTGATATTCTCCACGATTCATAAAAGCTTTCCTCCCTGCAAGGATATCCGTATTATTTTTTAAGTGCCGCCTTCAAGGATGTGATTTCCTCCGGTGTCAGACTGACAAGGTCTCCGCTTTTCATTCCGTCCAGCAGAATGTTCACGACCCGGATCCGCTTCAGCAACCTTACTTCGTAACCCAAAGCCTTACACATGCGACGGATCTGCCGATTCAGTCCCTGGGTAAGAACGATCCTGAATGTACGCCTTCCCGTCTGTTTTACCCTGCAGGGCCTGGTTGTGACGTCAAGCTCCGGAAGATAGACACCGGTACGCATATGCGAAAGAAACCGGTCTGTCAGGTCCTTGTCAACTGTAACCTCATACTCCTTCTCGTGGCGGTTCCTGGCAGCCATCATTTCCTGAATCAGGTCGCCGTCATCAGTCAGGATCAGAAGCCCCTCCGAGTTTTTGTCAAGTCTGCCTGCATAGGTGACACGCTTTGAGAGCTTCAGATAATCGCCAAGGTTGTTCTTTTCTCTCGTTTCAAAGGTACAGACAATACCGGCCGGCTTATACAGCTTCAAGTATGTTTTCTGCTGCGGAAGGACAGCATGCTTTCCCTCAGCCAGAACAACATCTCCGTCAGAAACCTGTGAACCGGCCTCTGCCGTTTTCCCGTTAATAGTAACATGACCGGCTTCCACAAGCCGGTCTGCTTCCCTGCGCGAGCAAAAGCCACATGCACTCAGGTATTTATTGATTCTCATCTCAATTCTCCAAATACAGCCGGTCCGGAAATGATACTTTCCAGAACCGGCTGTATGTAATTCCGATCCCTCCTGGAGGACTCACAATATAAACTTCCAAAAAATCATGTGGACATGAAAAAACCATCATCTCTGAAAGGCGCATCCACAGCACATCATTCCGTCTGATTTGTAGTACTTGTAGAGGAAGATGAACTCGAAGAAGCTGTGGCAGAGTCCGTGCTTGTCTGTGCAGAACTTGAACTGCTGGAGGTACTGCTGCTAGTCGTGTCAAGAGAAGCAATAAAATTCTTCAGGTCAGCATTTCCATTGACAACATTATCATATTGAGTCTGCCTCTCCGAAATCATCGCTTTCGCCGCATCTGTCTGCGCAGCTGTATCCATCGCATTCCGAATTTCCGCAGAGGAATCATCGGATACTGCAAGCGTTCCATCTGTACCCGGCGCTATATAAAACTCTGAAAGTCCGGGAATCTGTTCATCGTAGTCCCTATACTTATAGGTATATTCTACAAAGGCGATATAGGTTCCATCTGACGGTCCAGCGCAGGTATAGGTCGTGATATCCGAATAGGATTCTATCGCGCCGTTATCCCCGCCTGCAGTCAGATTGCCAAAATAGGTCTGTACCGCAGCGTTGACATCACCGGTGTCCTGCTTCAATGTGTCAGAAGATGAGGCTGAGGATGAACTTACAGCCGGTGTTGTGACCGCCACCTGATTCGATGCGGAGGTTACATTCGCACTGCTGTCTGCAGAAACCGTCTGCACTGCCTGACCATTCGCCTGACTCTGGCTGTTGTTCTTCTTGAGGATTCCGCGAACCAGAACAACAAGTATAATGATCACAACCAGAATTGCAGCAATCAGCTCAATATATCTGAGCCGGTCGGAAATCCACTCCAGAACTGGATTATATTTACGTTTCGGTTTTCTGTTTCTGTTATCCTCTGCCATAAGCCAAAATCTCCTCGCTCATGAAACTAACCTGTACATTCTTCAAGCTATGCTTTTCACCGATGAACTGTCCTGCATTGTACGAATCTCCTGCCTCTGCCAGCAAAAAAACAAACCAAGAAAGCAGGAGGACAATACCTGAACAGAAAGAAAAAGCCGGGTAAATGTGAACACATCTATCCGGCTGATTCCACGCGCGTCTGGAGGGATTCGAACCCCCGCCACACGGTACCGGAAACCGTTGCTCTATCCCCTGAGCTACAAACGCAATTTGTTTTCATAACAAATGAATTTTATCACATGCACCTGTTGTTGTCAAATTTTGCATATACAATACAGAAATTTTGCATATGTAAAAGGGGAATGCCGGTGCGGATACCCGGCATTCTGCTTATTACTTTTACTTATTGGGATGAAAGCTCCCCGTCTCCGGCCTTTTATAGATATAGACATGGTCGGATAATACATCCTGTTCCTCAACATTTGTCTGATTAATGCTTCTGACCATCTCATTGAGTTCTGATACGGAATAATTGCCGTCATCCGGAAGAATCAGGCATTCATGCACACTGCTTGGAATAATAAAATAATCACATTCCAGCTTTTCTGCAATCCGCTCTGTCATTCCAGGCAGGGCGATCACGGCAGCCCCATATGGTCTGCTCTGGTTTGAAAGCAGATAAAGAGGGGAATCCGGAAGCTCTCCGCTATCTGCGTCAAGCTCGCTTTCCAGAAAGCTGGCAAGCGGCTGGAACAGAATATCTTTGGTTTTCAATGAGTTTTGCAGAGCATCACGAATCAGCTGTTCTGGTTCAATACCCCAGGGCCTGAGATGAGCATTCTGGATTTGTATTGCGCAGTCCGGCTTGTCTTTCTCATGAATTTCATATACGCACGTAATGGCGAGATCCATCCATTTCCGATGCGGCACATCAATGAGAAATCTCTGATTTCTCTCTGCATGAATCAGCCGGCATCGCAGGTTGTTTCTGACATCCTCATAATTTTTGAAAAAATCCTCCGGAAGTCTGCTGCTGATAGAAATACATCTGTAATAGTTCATAATGTTTCTCCTCTCTTATATATATTTATTCACTTTTTGTTTTTTATAAATATCTATAATATTGGGACCAAAAGATTGATGATTGCGAAATTGTCTTGAAATTCTCACGGTTTCGACAAGCAAGAAGTACTACGGTTCTTCAATTTTGCTAAAGACGTTCAGAAAAAGTCAAAACTCGCTGCATTCTGCAGCTCAGACAGTTGACTTTTTCTGAACAACGCAAAATCTCATCACCAAGTACTTCTAGCATGTCTGCAAATGTTCGAATTTTAAGACAATTTCAAAAAAGCGCTTATCTTTTGAAACTGCGGATGCATATAAAAATGAAGTGCGGATAAATAATTCAGATATGTATGAGAAATAATAATTGAGAAATAAAAATCAGAAAATACTGTGAAGAAATAAGAGACAAAGCAGATAAATTTGCTTCAATCTGGACAGGACTGCCATGCAGGCAGAAAACTGCCAGCATGGCAATGATCACAGAACCCGAACACGGCTCCGTGATCTTTATATCTGATTAGACACGCTTGAGGTACTCACCGGTTCTGGTATCAATCTGGACTTTGTCGCCCTGGTTTACAAAAAGCGGTACATTGATCTGTGCACCAGTCTCTACAGTAGCAGGCTTCGTTGCGCCCTGTGCAGTATTGCCGGCAAAGCCTGGCTCTGTCTCTGTAATCTCGAGCTCTACAAAGAGGGGAGCCTCAACTGCAAATACACTGCCATTATAGGAATTCAGCTTAACAACCTCATTCTCTTTGACAAACTTCAGGGAATCCCCAACAGTATCGCTGTTGACAGCTACCTGATCAAAGGTCTCCGGATCCATGAAGTAGTACAGATCTCCATCATTGTACAGATACTGCATATCATGACGGTCAATTCTTGCTGCCGGGAACTTCTCGGTAGGACGGAATGTCTTCTCAACAACACCGCCATTGATGACGTCCTTCAGTTTTGTTCTTACGAAAGCAGCGCCTTTGCCAGGTTTTACATGCTGAAACTCAATTACCTGACATACCTTGCCCTCGATCTCAAGTGTCATACCATTTCTAAACTCACCAGCTGCTACATCTGCCATGTGATGTTACCTCCTTATTTCCTGCGTGTCTTTCTATTTTTTGCAATAGACCGTGATTTATTATATATAATAATGAACTGATTTTCAACAAGTAATTTACTTTTTACCCGCTGTTTCCCGGGCGTCATTCTGCGGCTTCAGGATATCGTTCTTTGCCTCCTCCGGATTCTGCAACAGACAGTCCGATGCATAGGCCTTCAAAACTGGTTTCTCCAGATGACGCTTCAGTACAATCTGAATTTCCTCCTTTGGGTTGATCGGTCTGACAAGGATGGTATAAAGTCCTGCACGTTTCGCACCCCATACATCTGTGAAAAGCTGATCACCGATAAACAGAGTTTTGTCCGGAGAGACAGATATCCTTTCGCAGGCCTTCCGGTATCCGCGGACTGCCGGCTTGTTGGCCATACACAGATAATCCGAATGAACATCTTCCGCAAATGGGGCAACACGGGATTTCTTGTTGTTTGATACAAGACAGGTCTTGAATCCGATTGTATGCAGCTGCCGGAACAGCTGTATGGCTCTGTCATCTGCCGGCGCGCCATGGGGGACCAGCGTATTGTCAATGTCAAAGGCAACTGCCCTGTAACCCTTCTCAAACCATTGCCGGTAGTTGATACCATATGCGGAAGCCACCCACTGGTCCGGATAAAATCTTCGCAAAAACCTGTGCCTTTCCATGCTCAGCTTCCCTCAGTCTCTCTGATCCAGTGGAATATATTTTTCCATCGGACATATATTCATATAAGCCGGACGGATAATCTTGTCCACGTTGATCAGTTCCTCCAGCCGGTGGGCGCTCCAGCCGACGATTCTTGCGCAGGCAAAGATCGGTGTGTAAAGTTCCAGGGGAAGATCCAGCATGCTGTATACAAATCCGCTGTAAAAATCCACATTGGCACTGACACCTTTATAGATATGTCTTTCTTCCGCAATTACTTCCGGTGCCAGTCTCTCAACATTAGAATACAGCACATAATCCCTGTGGCGGTTTTTCTGGTCTGCCAGCTTTTCTACAAAGGATTTCAGAATCTGCGCTCTTGGATCGGAAACGGAATAAACGGCATGGCCCATTCCATAGATCAGTCCCTGCTGATCAAATGCCTCCTTATGAAGCAGTTTCTTCAGGTAATCCCGGATCTGATCCTCATCCGTCACATCCTTCACATGCTTTTTCATATCGGCAAACATTTTTACAACCTTAATGTTTGCACCGCCATGCTTTGGCCCCTTCAGGGAACCAAGCGCAGCCGCAATCGTAGAATATGTATCTGTGCCGCTGGAGGTTACCACATGTGTGGTGAAGGTGGAGTTATTACCGCCTCCGTGCTCCATATGCAGTACCAGAGCCAGGTCCAGAACCTTTGCCTCCAGGTCCGAATATTTCATATCCGGACGAAGCATCCGGAGGATGTTCTCTGCAGTAGAAAGCTCAGGTGAAGGATTGTGTATATAAAAGCTTTTTCCCTTTATATAGTGATTGTACGCGTGATATCCGTATACAGAAAGCATCGGGAATACGGCAATCAGATTCAGACTCTGACGAAGAACATTCGGAAGAGAGATATCATCCGCATTCTTATCATAATAATATAAGGTCAGAACACTTCTGGAAAGAGTGTTCATCATGTCCTTTGCAGGAGCCTTCATGATGACATCGCGGACAAAATTCTTTGGAAGGGACCTCTGATTTGACAGAAGTCTGCAGAAAGAAGCAAGTTCATCCCGATCGGGAAGCTTTCCAAACAGAAGCAGGTATGCCGCCTCTTCAAAGCCAAAACGATTTTCATTCACAAATCCTCTTGTGAGATCATGAATATTGATACCGCGATAGTATAATTCACCGGGACATGGAACTCTTTTCCCATCTATATTTTTAAAGGAGACGATGTTGGAAATATTCGTCAGACCTGCGCGGACGCCCTGTCCATTCACATCACGCAGTCCCTTCTTCACATCGTATTCTGCATACAATTCCCTTGCAATAGTGGTGTTGTCATGGCACTCTTTTGCCAGCATTTCAATCTCCGGAGTGACTTTGGTCTGAAAACTCATATAACCCTCCTGTTCCCATTCTTATTGTCAAAGAGACCTTCTGTTTCACACTGACAGATACTTGACAATTTATTACTGATGATAATACTGTAAAAACTCCTCCAGCTTCGCACAGGCTGACCGGAGTGTTCTTCTGTGTGGAAGATAGACAATTCTGAAGTGGTCCGGAGCAATCCAGTTAAAGCCAGTACCCTGTACGATCAGCACCTGCTTCTGGTACAGGAAATCATAGGCAAATCGCATATCATCTGTAATGTTGTACCTCTCTGTGTCGATTTTCGGGAAAATGTAAAATGCCGCCTTGGGCTTTACAACGCTGATTCCAGGGATATCCTTTAACAGGTTGTATACACATTCTCTCTGCTCATAGATTCTGCCGCCTGGAACAAGGTACTCCTCTACGCTCTGATATCCGCCAAGTGCCGTCTGTACAATCGACTGGGCAGGTACATTCGAGCAAAGGCGCATATTCGAGAGCATGTTGATACCTTCCAGATAATCTTTTCCCATCTCTACATTGCCCGATATCACCATCCAGCCCACACGGAATCCTGCAATCATATGAGACTTTGAAAGACCGGAAAAGGTGACGCAGAACAGATCCGGTGCAAGAGAAGCAATCGATGTATGCTCGATTCCATCCATAACCAGACGATCGTAAATCTCATCACTGAAAATAATGAGCTGATGCTCACGGGCAACCCGTACAATTTCCTCCAGAACCTCCTTGGGATAGACAGCTCCGGTAGGATTGTTCGGATTGATGATAACGATCGCCTTTGTTTTGTCGGTCACTTTTTTCTCGATATCCTCAATATCCGGGTACCAGTCCGCCTCTTCGTCACAGATATAATGCACAACCTTTCCGCCAGCAAGCGTCGCACATGCGGTCCAGAGCGGATAATCCGGCGCGGGAATCAGTATTTCATCACCATCATCCAATAGCGCCTGCAGTGCCAGGTTGATCAGCTCACTTACACCATTTCCGGTATAGATATTCCGGATGTCAAGATTCGGGATCTTCTTCAGCTGACAGTACTGCATGATTGCCTTTCTCGCAGAAAAAAGGCCCCTTGAATCTGAATATCCCTCGCAGTCTGAGAGATTGCTCATCATGTCATGAATGACCTCATCCGGTGCCGTAAAGCCAAAGGTGGCGGGATTACCGATATTCAGCTTCAGGATTTTCTTGCCTTCCTCCTCCATTCTGGCAGCCTCTGCCACCACCGGACCACGAACATCATACAAAACGTTATCCAGCTTTGATGATTTGTTATACTGTCTCATTTGTACTCCTCTCCAGATTTCAAAGATCATTCTCTTTGATTCTGACCGCAGATTGTTATCAGACTATATTAACATTTTCACGCAATTCCTGCAACTTAACACAAATTTTTATTTGTTCACAAATTATTATATCTGTTTTGCCTTCTCACGTTTGCGCCGGAGCAGGGGATTCAGCCTGGGGTCACCACAATCCTCTACCATTCTGATCATCTCCTGCATATATTCACCCAGTATGTCTGTTCCGGTTTTCCTGGTATTTGCATCGTTTCTGATCCGGAAACGGCGAAACGTATTGGTGCTGAAAGGCTGGATATCATAAGCAGTTGTATGCAGGGCGTACTGAAAACGCACATCAAAGTTCAGTGTCTCTATGATCTCCTCGTCCGTCAGGTCCAGAAGCTCCTCCAGAAGCATGCCCCCAAGAACAATATTGACAGGTGTATTGGGTCTCGGACTTTTCGTACTATAAAAATCGGCAAATCTTTTTTCATCGATTCTGGGAAAAATCTGATCTCCAAAGGGCTTTGCCCAGGAACGTTCCAGTAATTTTCGTTCTCTTTCGCTGAGCCGGTTCATGGAATCCACCAGCGACAGCTGCTGATATGTGTTTTCTACAAATGCCATTTTTTCTGACCTGCCTTTTCATTCACCTGAAAATTGACTGCTGCTTCTATCTGCTTTCTGTCCGGCAGTTTCATATAATATCCGGATACCAGCATGTGCCAGGCAGTTTTTTATCACTTGTCAAGGAGCTTCTTCAGTTCCTCCATGAAGGTGTTTGCATCCTTGAATTCCCGATATACTGAGGCAAATCTGACATAGGCGACAGGATCCAGCTTCTTCAGACGGTCCATCACCATTGTTCCGATCTCATTGCTTGAAATCTCCTTATCCTCGCGGCTGTAAATCTCGTTTTCCACCTGGTCCACGAGATCATTCATCTGCTTGACAGAAACTGCACGTTTCCTGCAGGCAAGCATAATACCGTTGTATAACTTTCCGCGATCATATTTTTCACGGGTCTGGTCCTTCTTGATGACCATGACAGGTATATTTTCAATTTTCTCGTATGTGGTGAAGCGCTTGCCGCAATGATCGCATACTCTTCTGCGCCGGATGGAATTATCCTCCTCAACCGGTCTGGAATCCACAACTCTGGTATTTTCCTGATTACAATATGGACATTTCATCTGTCATTCCCCTGTTCTGCATATGAAAATTAATACAGCTTCTGACCACAGTTCGGACAGAATCTTCCCCCGGTGATTTTCTGACCGCAATTCGGGCAGAAATTAGGGGCTTTTCCGCCCTGTGCGCTGCCATTCATATCCGGAGCAGCCGCTTGTGCCGCAGATGTCTCCGGCACAGATTGCGTCACAGGTGCATCCGGTGTCAGCTGGTCCGCCATTCTCTTTCCCATGGTCATACCCGCCATGATTCCAGCCATATTGCCTGCCATAGACCCTGCTGATCTGCCGTCACGCATAGAATCCGCAAAAGCTGTCTGCTGATAGGTATTCATATTGCCGCCAATCATGCTCTGCGCCGCAACCTTCTGTGCCATATTCTGAACTTCCTCAGGATAGGATACATTGGCAATGGTAAAATCCGTGACAGCGATGCCGATTTTTTCCATCTGGAAGTCAAGATCACTCTGAATACCGCTGCCAATTTCGCCTGCAGATGCCTGCAGATGGAACATGTCCTTTCCTTCCATCGAAATATGCTTCATCAGCAGCTGGTCCAGATTTCCCATAATTCGTTCCTTCACATCATCCAGCGAGTAGGTCGCCCTGATACCGGCTACCTTGTCGATCAGAATCTGGTAATCCGACACCTTGCAGCTGAAGGTTCCAAAGGCACGAATGGGCATTCCTCCGGGAAGCCCCGGAGCCGGAAGATTGACCGGGTTCTTTGTTCCCCACTTATCCGTGATCTCTCTCGTATTGATAAACAGAATCTCTGCGCGCAGCGCACTGTTAAAACCGAAACGAAAACCCTTCAGCGTGGATAGGAAGGGAATTATCTGGGATTCCACATCATATCTTCCCTCATCCCTGAAAATTCCCTCAATCCGTCCGTTATACAGAAAAATCGCATCCTGTCCCGGATGGATGATCAGTTTGCTTCCCTTCTTGATCTCTTTATTCTGAAATTTATAGAACAGCAGTCTGTCATTGTCCGGCTGCCACTCGATGACATCCGCCAGTTGTCCAAAAAATGCCATATCATACCTCCCTGTGTGTGGCATACTTCTCCTGATTTCAAAAAACTCCGGCAGATCGGATCCACCGGAGACGATGTTTTAAAAGACAGCAGTCCGCCTTGTATGCAGACTTATAAACCCAGCTTTGCTTTCATTTTGGCAAGCTCATCATCAATCTTGCTATCGCCATCCTCATCATATTTGGAGACGAGATCGTCCACGGTTTTGCTTTCCGGGGAAGGATTGTTCAGCTCCGCTCTGGCATTTGCCTCATCCAGCATGCGGTCTGCCTTTGCTTCCATGCGGTCGAATGCGCTGACTCCATCTGTGACATTCATGCTGCCAACCCGTTCGTTCAAATCATTGATTTTCTGCTGCGTCCGTGCCGCAGCCATTTTTGTACGGATCGAATCCTTGCGCTGTTCCAGCGTTGCAATATCCTTCAACAGCTTGTCATGCATCTGACGCATCTTCTCTGCGTTTGCCTTTGTGGTTTCAGCCATCTGTGCCTTGACTGCTCTGTCACTGGAAAGCTGAGCCTTTCTCTGGAGAAACTGACGCGCATCGACTTCGTTTCCTGCAAGAAGCGCCTTCTCAGCATACTTCTGCATCTTTGCGATTTCAGCATCGCATTCATTCAGGTCCCGCTCCGCCTTCGCTGCGTCTGCCATCACAGAGGCAGTTTCAGCCTTCACCTTTCCAAGGTCCTCCTGCATTTCGCGAAGATACTGGTCTACCATCTTCTCCGGGTCCTCCGCCTTATCCAGAAGCGCATTGATATTTGCTGACATGATTTCCTTAAACCGCTTTAAAATCCCCATAGATGAACCTCCGTCTGATTTTACCTCAAACCAACATTTTCAATATTTCGTTCATATTGATAAGTTGTCTATATTATAAAATGATTTCAGGAAAAAGTCACCTGCAGGATTGCGGAATGGGTGGATATTTACCCTGCAATCAGACTTGCAGCGCCAAGCACACCCGCAGAGGCAAGTCCCATAATCACGCCAGCCAGGAGTACGCCCAGCATAACGGCAGCTACACTCTCCTTAAATCCCATATCCAGAAGACTTGCCGCCAGCGTTCCAGTCCAGGCGCCTGTCCCCGGAAGCGGAATTCCCACAAAAATAAACAGAGCTGCAAACAGTCCCTTTCCCGCCTTCTCTTTCAGTTTTTCTCCACCCTTCTGTCCCTTTTCAAGGCAGAAGGTGAAAAACCTTCCAATATATTTTTTATCAGCGCCCCATTCCAGTATTTTTCTTGCAAAAAAATAAATAAACGGAACCGGCACCATATTCCCGATCACCGCAATAATATATGCCTGCAGCATAGGAACGCCCATTTTGGCAGCCACCGGAATGGCACCTCGCAGCTCCACAATCGGTACCATAGAAATAAAAAATGTAATCAGGTACTTTTTTAACATTGATCTCTCCTGTTAATCTGGCATTCATCAATTCATGTCGTTTGCTCTGTATACATGTCTTACTCTGTATACAGGTAATTCCTCTGTGTCAGCTCAGCACACCGGCAATTCCAAGAATCAGCACCAGCGCACCAAGAACAATCCTGTACCATCCGAACACCTTGAAGTCATGCTGGCGGATATAATTCATCAGGAACTTGATGACAAAAATAGATACGACAAAGGAAACAACACAGCCCAGCAGAAGAACAGCTGCTTCGATTGACGTAAATCCAAGACCAAATTTGGCCAGCTTCAGCACGGAGGCGCCCAGCATCGTCGGTATCGCCAGGAAAAATGTATATTCTGCCGCAGTTGTCCTGGAAAGACCGATCAGAATTCCTCCGATAATTGTAGCACCGGAACGAGAGGTGCCAGGAATCATTGCAAGGCACTGAAAAATTCCAATTAACAGTGCATCCTTCCAGGTAATCCGGCTGACCTTGGAAACCCGTGGTTCTCTGGTTTTATTCCAATTCTCAATCACAATAAAAAGGATACCATAGAGAATCAGCATTATAGATACAACAGTGGGATTGTACAGGTGCGCATCCATCCAGTCATTCAGCGGAAATCCAATCAGTATGGCAGGAATGACAGATACACAGATCTTCAGCCACAGCACAATTTTGTCCATATACAGATAGCGGTCAGCAAACCTCTGAAATCTGCCTGCTGCTCCTTCGGTTTTCGGGTTCGAAAACTGCGTTTTGGCAGGCTCATGCTTCCTGGTATGAAACGGCCACAGCCTCTTGAAGTAAATGACAACTACCGCCATAATCGCACCAAACTGAATCACGACGTCAAACATTGAGACAAAGGCTTTGCTCATTCCCAGATTCAGAATATGCTGGAACAGGATCAGATGTCCGGTACTGCTGATGGGCAGCCACTCCGTTATGCCTTCCACAATACCAAGCAGGATTGTTTTTATTATTGTGATGATCATATCATTTTCCTCTTTCCGGTTTAGCCGGTGTGATACTTTTTTCTGTTTTCAGATCTTGGAATCCGATTTCTATTCTACAGGGTTTTTATACTATATTTTTTTATACAAAAGGTTTTTATACTACAGTTTTTTATACTACAGGTTTTTACTTTATATCTATTCTTATGTTATGTAATCCGCCCTTCACAGGGTTTTGATTATACGTTACATTTCAGAAAAACATCCGGTCTTTACTGCTTTGGTAAAAACCGGATGTACTTTTTGCTTATGCATGATTTCCGCGCTTCAGAATCTTCGCGATATCAATCAGCTCAAGGTCCTTGATGTCTGTGTTTTCAAGGGAAGTAGCCAGTGCCCTTGCCGTATCCACGGCAGTGATTACATTCACACCGGTTTCGATCGCATTTCTGCGGATGACAAAACCATCCCTGGAATGCTCCGCGCCCTGTTCCGGAATATCAATGACAAGGTCAATCTTGTGTCCCAGGATCAGATCCATCAGATTCGGGCTCGGCTGCTCGATCTTATTAACTGGTACGGCATGTACGCCATGATCTGTGAGGTATTTTGCAGTTCCTCTTGTTGAGAAGATCTTATAACCGAGGTTCTCAAATCTCTTGATAATCGGTGTAATCTCCTCCTTCTCACTGTCACGAACGGTCACGATCATATTTCTGTACTTTGGAAGCCGCACACCTGCCCCGATAAATGCCTTGTACAGTGCCTCATTAAAGGACTTCGCAATACCCAGGCATTCTCCGGTGGATTTCATCTCCGGTCCCAGGCTGATATCTGCGTCGCGGATTTTCTCAAATGAGAATACCGGCATCTTGATTGCCATATAATCCGCCTCCGGCTGAAGTCCGGGCTCGTATCCCAGCTCGCGGATCTTGTGCCCCAGAATTACCTGCGCTGCAAGCGGCACGATCGGAATACCTGTTACCTTGCTGATATAAGGTACCGTACGGGAGGATCTCGGATTCACCTCAATGACATATACCTCGTTCTTGTATACAATAAACTGAATGTTGATCATTCCAAGGACATGCAGGGCATTTGCGAGCTTTTTCGTATCCGTCTCGATCTTCTTCTTGATTTCCGGAGAAAGGTCCTTTGCGGGATAGACAGAAATACTGTCTCCGGAGTGAATGCCTGCACGCTCAATATGCTGCATGATGCCCGGAATCAGAATGTCCTCTCCATCGCAAACGGCATCGACCTCAATTTCCGTGCCCTCCAGATACTTGTCAACCAGAATCGGATGCTCCTGCGTATACCGGTTGATTACACCGATATATTTCCGGATATCGTCATCACTGATGGCAATCTGCATACCCTGACCGCCAAGTACATAGGACGGGCGGACCAGAACTGGATAACCAAGCTTGTTGGCAACCTTCACGCCTTCCTCCGCCGTAAAGACCGTTCCGCCGGAAGCTCTTGGAATGCCGGTCTGCCTGAGGATCTGGTCAAAGCGCTCACGGTCCTCTGCCGCATCAACATCAGAAGCAGATGTTCCAAGGATCGGAACTCCCATCTTCATCAGGGCTTCCGTCAGCTTGATCGCCGTCTGACCGCCGAACTGTACAACCGCCCCGTCCGGATGCTCAATGTTCACGACATTTTCCACATCCTCCGGTGTCAGCGGCTCAAAATAAAGCCGGTCTGCAATATCAAAATCGGTGGAAACTGTCTCCGGGTTGTTGTTAATAATAATGGTTTCGTAGCCTTCTTTTTCAAAGGCCCAGGTTGCATGTACAGAACAGAAATCGAACTCAATTCCCTGTCCGATACGGATAGGTCCGGACCCAAGGACAAGGACCTTCTTTCTTCCCTTTGCAGGTACAGACTCGTTCTCCCCGCCATAGACAGAGTAAAAATACGGAGTCTCTGCTGAAAATTCCGCCGCACAGGTATCCACCATCTTATAGGAGGCTGTAATTCCTGCCTGCAGACGCATGCGCTTCACATCCTCTTCAGAGAGACTGCCGTTCAGCTTTGCGATCAGATAATCAGGGAATTCCATCCGCTTTGCCTCACGGAGGATATCCACGGAAAGTGCCCCGCTCTTCAGCGTATTCTCCATCTCTACAAGTCTGGCGATCTTATCAATGAACCAGAGATCTATCTTCGTAATAGCATGGATCTGGTCAAAGGGAATTCCTCTGCGGACCGCCTCTGCAATTCTCCAGATGCGCATATCATCAATGATTGCCAGGTCATGGACCAGCTGTTCTCTGGAAAGTCCGGTGAAATCGTAGCTCATCAGAGAATCCACGTGCTGCTCCAGAGAGCGGATGGCCTTCATCAGGGCACCCTCGAAATTCGTGCAGATGCTCATGACTTCTCCGGTTGCCTTCATCTGTGTCGTCAGCGTACGTTTTGCCGTAATAAACTTGTCGAAGGGCAGACGCGGGATCTTCACCACGCAATAGTCCAGCATTGGCTCAAAGCTCGCATAGGTCTTCTTTGTGATTGCATTCGGAATTTCATCCAGCGTATAGCCGAGGGCAATCTTGGCGGCAACCTTTGCAATCGGATATCCGGTTGCCTTGGATGCCAGCGCAGAGGAGCGGCTCACACGCGGATTTACCTCGATGACACAATACTCAAAGCTGTCCGGGTTCAGTGCGTACTGAACATTACAGCCGCCTGTAATGCCCAGCTCGGTAATAATATTCAGCGCGGAGGTACGGAGCATCTGGTACTCCTTGTCCGCCAGTGTCTGGGAAGGTGCAACAACTATGGAATCACCGGTATGCACGCCGACAGGGTCGATATTCTCCATATTGCAGACAGTGATCACATTCCCGGCGCTGTCGCGCATGACCTCGTATTCAATTTCCTTCCAGCCGCCGATATAGCGCTCCACAAGAACCTCATGGACACGGGACAGGCGGAGTCCGTTGGCAAGAATCTCACGGAGTTCATTCTCGTTGTGTGCGATGCCGCCGCCGGACCCGCCAAGTGTATAGGCAGGACGCAATACAACTGGATAACCGATTTTCTCTGCAAAACGGATTCCATGATCGAGACTGTGTACAACCTCAGAGGCAGCCACCGGCTCACCGATCTTCTCCATCGTGTCCTTGAACATCTGGCGGTCTTCAGCCTTCTTAATCGTCAGGGAGGTGGTTCCAATCAGACGGACGTTGTTTTTCTTGAGGAAGCCGCGGTCCTCCAGCTCCATAGCCAGATTCAGACCTGCCTGTCCGCCCATTGTCGGGAGGATGCTGTCCGGCTTCTCCTTCTGAATCAGCTGCTCGACAACCTCAACTGTCAGCGGCTCGATGTACACACTGTCAGCAATATCGCCATCTGTCATGATTGTGGCAGGATTGGAATTCAGAAGCACGACCTCCACGCCCTCTTCCTTCAGGGAGCGGCAGCACTGTGTGCCGGCATAATCAAACTCAGCCGCCTGTCCGATCACGATCGGACCGGAACCGATTACCAGTACCTTCTTTATGCTCATATCTCTGGACATTACTGGTTACCTCCCATCATCCTGATGAATTTATCGAATAAATAAGCAGAATCCTGCGGACCCGGGCAGGCCTCGGGGTGGAACTGTGTTGTAAATATATTCTTGCCCGTGTAGCGCAGACCTTCATTTGTTTTGTCATTGACATTGACATAAGCCGGTTCCGCAATCTTCGGATCAACGGTATCCGTATCCACCACATAGCCATGGTTCTGCGATGTAATGTAGACACGTCCTGTTTCCAGGTCCTTGACCGGATGGTTGCCGCCCCTGTGTCCGTACTTCATCTTCTTTGTATTGAAACCTGCCGCAAGCGCCATAAGCTGATGGCCCATGCAGATCGCATAAATCGGCACATCGGACTCATACAGCTTGCGCACCTCACGGATTTCTCCGGGACAGTCCTGCGGGTCTCCCGGTCCGTTCGTAAGCATAATGCCATCCGGATTCTCAGCGAGAATCTCCTCCGCCTTTGTCCACGCAGGATAAACCGTCACATCACAGCCTCTCTGGTTCAATGAACGGATGATATTGTACTTCACACCGAAATCCATCAGCGCTACCTTGTAGGTCTTGCCGGTACGCATGCCCGACACAGGCGCATTGGGGCTCGCATTTCTGTATGCAGGACTTGTCACTCCGCCTACCGTTGTATCCGTAGCCGGCCAGAACTCCTTTTCTGTGCAGGTGACCTTTTCCACCTCGTTACCCGTCCTGTATGCCCGGATTTCCGGAAGCACCTCATCCAGGACAAAATTGCTGTCCGTGGTAATCATACCATTCATGGTTCCGGATTCGCGGAGAATCCTTGTAAGCGCACGTGTATCGATTCCCTCAATGCCAGGCACATCATAGCGTTTCAGGAATACTTGAATGGTATCCTCCGAACGGAAGTTACTGGGAACCCTCGACAGCTCATGTACAATAAAGCCGTCCATATAAGGTCTGAGAGACTCCTGGTCCTTGTAGCAGATTCCATAATTGCCGATCAGCGGATAGGTCATGCAGACAGCCTGCCCTGAATAGGACGGATCTGTCAGGACCTCCTCATAGCCGGTCATGGATGTGTTGAAGACGATCTCGCTGATGACAGTCTTTCTGGAACCTATGCTTTTTCCTGTGAATACATGTCCATCTTCTAGAATCAAATAAGCTTTCATTCGCGTGCTCCTTGTTCAAACATGGATATCTGTGCCGATATGTCTGTAATGCCTGTATCTGTAATAATGGATAACAGTACCTGCAATCCGGTAATGGCCTGTTGTCTTTCTGCTCGCGCATAATTGCAAAACGATTATATCACAGGATGAAAGAGCTTTGTTCTGAAAATAAAAAGAAAAGCCACGGGAACACGAACAAGTGCTCCTGTGGCTTGAATCTCTATCTTGCTGTAAAGGATGTAACTGGCTTCAACGTAGTAACCGGCCTCTTCTTTCCTGTATCTGTTTCCGGGCAAAAAGAAAGTGCAGGAAGCGGGACTTGAACCCGCACAGTATTGCTACCACAGGCACCTGAAGCCTGCGCGTCTGCCAATTCCGCCATTCCTGCATCTGCTATATGAATGTTGTCTGCGTTTTTTGTCGCTCACAACGATGATTATGTTATCAGACCCGTTCAGAATTGTCAACCACAAATATCATTTTTATTTTATTTTTTTTGAGGCCTTCTTCGTGGTTTTTTCTTCTGCGGTTTCCTGACAGAATAGCCAAAGGTACCCAGCATTTTCCCAAGGCCGTAATATTCCCCATGCGAATAAACAGCCAGGCCGGCATCCTCCAGATGAAATCCGCCCCTGTCATCCATATACGCCTGGTCCACCTGCACACAGACCACCTCTGCAAGGAACATATCGTGGGAGCCAAGGGGCAGAACCTCTTTCACCATGCACTCTATGTTGACCGGGGACTCCTCGATGATCGGAGCGTTTACGCGTTTTGCTGCTCCGGGTGTCAGGTGACAGTATCCAAATTTGTCGATGTCCCTTCCGGAACGGACGCCGCAGAGGTCGGCAGCCTTCACCAGCTTCTCTGTTGTGAGATTGATCACAAACTCCCCATGCTGTTTCAGCAGATGCCAGGAATACCGGCTTCTGCGCACAGAAACAGACACCATCGGCGGATCCGAACAGATCGTTCCTGCCCATGCAACCGTAATAATATTCGGTATTCCTGCTGCAGGATAGTGTGCGAGATCAGATTTTTCTCTGTAAAGGCCATCCGATTCCTGTTCTGGCTCACCAGCCATGCTGACCATGACAGCAGGTACCGGATAGAGCATATTCCCCGGTTTCTGCATCATTATCTTTTTATCCATACCGTCTCACCTGCACCTCACAGAATACTTGTATGCGTCAATCTTTCTTCAAGATATTTGCATGGGTAATATTATTATCGCTATATTATCACTATACTTGTATGTTTTAATCTAATTATCTCCAAGCTATAATATTAGTAGGGCGGACGCGATATATTCATGAAATTGTCTTGAAATTCGAACATTTTCAGACATGCTAGAAGTACTTGGCGAATGAAATTTTGCGTTGTTCAGAAAAAGTCGACTGTCTGAGCTGCAGAATGCAGCGAGTTTTGACTTTTTCTGAACGTCTTTAGCAAAATTGAAGAGCCGTAGTACTTCTTGCTTGTCGAAACCGTGAGAATTTCAAAGACAATTTCAAGAGCATACCTCTCCTGACCCTTACATCATCAGATCAGAGTGTGTGAATAAAGCGCTGGAATGCTTCCCGTCCATCCGGTGTACGCTTATAGACACCTGCATCCTCCAGAACCAGCATGAAGACCTTTCCGATTTCCTTCTTCAAAATCTCATCGATATTATCTGCATCGATATGGTCATATCTCTGCATAAATTCTTCTGCCCAGTCCGCGTGCTTGGCCAGCTCTTCATCTGCACGAAGATTCTTTCCTGAAAGAATAGCAGTCTTCAGGTCTGCCATCTCCTTCTTCAGTCTTGCTGGCAGCACTGCAAGGCCCATAACCTCAATCAGGCCGATATTTTCCTTCTTGATATGATGCAGCTTTGCATGTGGATGAAAAACACCCAGTGGATGTTCTGCTGTTGTGATGTTATTTCGCAGCACAAGATCCAGCTCGAAATTGTCTCCCCGTTTTCGCGCGATGGGTGTAATGGTATTGTGTGGTGTTCCATCAGTCTGGGCAAAAATAAAGGCTTTCTCGTCTGTGTAGCCTCTCCATGCATTCAGAATTCTGTCCGCCAGTGCAATTATACGGTCTGTATCAGGTCCGGAAAGGCGGATGCAGGACATAGGCCACTTTACAATGCCAGATGTGACGTCCTCAAAGCCGGGAACCGTGAAATAAGTTTCCACCGGTGCTTTTTCCATGGCAAAGGTATAATGACCGCCCTGAAAATGATCATGGCTCAGGATGGAACCTCCGACAATCGGAAGGTCCGCATTGGAACCGACAAAGTAATGCGGAAACATCTTTACAAAATCAAACAGCTTGCAGAAGGTCGCATGCTCAATCCGCATCGGGATATGCTGAGCATTAAAGACAATGCAGTGCTCATTGTAATAGACATAAGGAGAATACTGGAAGCACCAGCGGGAATTCTGGATTGTGACAGGAATGATCCTGTGATTTTCTCTGGCAGGATGGTCCACTCTGCCCGCATATCCCTCATTTTCCTTGCAGAGCTGGCACTTCGGATAGCCGACCTGTGCAGCTTCTCTGGCGGCTGCAATGGCGCGGGGATCCTTTTCCGGCTTTGACAGATTAATGGTGATATCCAGCTCTCCGTATTCCGTTTCCGTCTTCCACTTTACGTCTCTGGCAATCCGGTATCTCCGGATATAATCCGTATCTCTGGAGAACGTATAGTACCAGTCCGTTGCCTTTCTCGGTGAATCCTGGTAAAGCTTCCGGAAGGTCCGCACCACTTCAGATGGTCTGGGTGTCAGAACACCCATCAGTCTTGTATCAAACAGGTCCCGGTAAACGGTTGTATCGCCACCTGTCAGCCCCTTCTGTACCGCATAATCCGTGAGCTCCTGCAGCGTTTCCTCCAGCTCTGTGCCGGCATCAATTCTCTCACGGTTCAGTGTGGAGGCATAGGCGATCACCTCATCCTCACTTCCATCATAATCGTCCTTCCCCAGCTCCTTCAGAAGGCTGTTGACTGTAAAGATGATATCTTCCTTTTCAATGAGACCTGTGTACAGTCCGTACCCAGTAAGTCTTGTAATTGCATGATCAATGTCAGACATAATCTTCCTCCTCCATGAAATACAATCTGGAATTAAAATCAGCAAAATATCTGGTGTGCTCGTTATACCCTGTGCCGCTGTATGCCCCCTGCAGCTTTACACCGGCCTTCATAAGAATTTCACCACTTGTCACAATTTCCTCCTGTTCCCCGGGCATTGTGACAAACCTGGCAATCATATTCTGCAGCACAGAGCCCTGGCGGACGTGGACAGGCGATGCAGTATTGATCAAATCGCCAAAATCCCTGATATCGTGTCTTTTTGCAATATTATAAAAATGATACCTTTTATCCGGGTCCAATCCCCTGGCTCTGTACATTGTATAGGGCTGATTTGCCTCCGTCAGATTCTGAAAAATCATGCCCACCGCACGTTTCCTGTCCCTTGACACCACCGTCCATTCCACCAGGTTGTCAAATCTTCCGCGGTAGAAATCACCGTACTGAAAGACATGCCGCCATTCCTTATACAAGGCAATCTGCCTGCGGATTTCATCCAGCTCTCTTCTGTCCAGGTCATTCAGATTCAGCTCATATCCAAGGTCACCATATGCGGCAATATGGAACCTGGTATCCAGAGGCGTTGACCGAAGCGTCTGATGGTTCGGGCTGGCGGATACATGGGCTGTCATAACAGACAGTGGATATCCATAGCTGTATCCCTGCTGTATTCTGGATCGCATGACTGGATCCGTGTCATCACTCGCCCAGATCTGCGGAAAATAGCACAGGGCACCCAGGTCAAACCGACAGCCTCCCGCAGCGCACCCTTCAAAAAGGATCTCCGGGAACATTGCCGTAAGCGCATGTGCCAGGCGATAAAATCCACAGATATACCTGTGTGCTGTCTCCTCCTGTCTCTCCGCGGGAAGACAGGGTGAATAGACATCAGACATGATCCGGTTCATGTCCCACTTTACATAGGAAATCTCCCCGGAAGAAAAGACCTCTTTCATCTTCTCTGTCAGATAATCCACAACCTCCGGATTGGCAAGGTCCAGAAACATCTGATTTCTTCCCTCTGCATGCGGTTTCCCTGGGATCTGCATGGCCCAGTCCGGATGTTCCTGATACAGCCTGCTGTTTTGGCTGACCATTTCCGGCTCAACCCAGAGTCCGAATTTCATGCCAAGTCCCTGCACATCCCGGGAAATCTGCTCCAGTCCTCCGGGAAGCTTTTCGGTATTGACGTCCCAGTCTCCAAGAGAGCTTTTATCATTATCTCTTTTTCCAAACCAGCCGTCATCCATGACAAACAGCTCAATTCCCACATCTCTGCCCGCCTTTGCAAGATGCAGAAGGCGGCTTCTGTTGATCTTGAAATAGGCCGCCTCCCAGCTGTTGAGAAGCACCGGCCGCTCCCTGTCTTTCCAGAATCCTCTTACAATATGTTCCCTGACAAAATGATGCATGGAAAGGCTCATACCCGTATACCCGGCATCTGAACAGGTCATCACTGCCTCCGGTGCCTCAAAGGTATCCCCGGGCAACAGCAGGAAGGAAAATGACTGCGGATTGATACCGGACACAAACCTGGTCTTTCCAAAGGAATTCACCTCAACAGCCTCATAATGATTTCCGCTGTAGATCAGGTTCAGGCCATAACAAAGCCCGGCATTTTCTGTGGTATCTTCCCTGTGCAGCATCACAAAGGGATTGCTTCGATTCGAGGATACGCCTGCGATGGAGGCATTTACCACCTTCCCGGCTCTGACAGGCAGATCTGACCAGTACATTTCCCTGCCCCAGGCACCATGAAACATACGCATCTGATACCCGCCATCAGCAAAGTCCAGCTGTGTACTCATCAGTCGGTTCAGTCGGACCTGATCCGTGCTGTCATTGACAAATCTGCTGCATCTGGTAATAACGTCGCAATCCTCATATACATAGTAGTGAAGCTCCAGCCGCAGGTTATAAGAAGCGTCCCTTAGCGTCACAGCCAGATGTGAAAATCTGCTGCTGCATATATACTCCAGTTCCTTTTTCTCTCCATCATCACTTCCAAAATAAGATCCCGGAAGCGTCTCATACGCCGGCTTGTCAGCAGAAATCACAGCATTTTCAAAAAGAAAATCTGAGGTGACGCTTCCATCCGCATGGGCAACCTCGATAAAAGGTTCCCGAATATCTCCTTTTCCATAAGAAGACATTTCCAGGCAAAGATCCTCCAGGGTCAGCTCCGGATGCTTCTGATCATACGAAATCATATTGCCCGCAGGAAATGCCCGTTTTTCCTCCAGACATGCAGCGTCCTGCAGGATTTCGTCATCAGACTTTCCACGAAAATCTCCCAGGGAGGTTCCATAGTACAGATGTTCCAGATGCCCACTTGGCAGAACCTGAAACATATATGTGGTTCCGGGTGTACTCAGTACAAAAACGTGTTTGCTTCTTCGGATCATTTCAGCTACCCTCTGCATCTCCAGATAATACAATGACATTGGGATCAAAAATCATACAGTTATGACATTGGCGTCAAAAATCATACAATTATTATGTATGATTTTATCCTGTATCACAATGTAATTTTGTTGCAAATCAATGTAAAAAAAGGCCACCCCTCCGCATCTGTTCTGATACGAAAGGATGGTTCGCGTCTTACTGTCCTGTCAATGCCTGTCCGGGACCTTGCCGCCGCCACGAATATCCCTGACGGTTTCCCCGATCAGCATCCGCCCATTTACCTTTATCTCCTCCACGGCACTGGACCGCCAGTTGACCACAATCTCAATCAGTTTCTGCGCGGACAGTCTTCCGATACCCTCCGCATCCTGCCGGTAGGTTGTCAGTGAGGGCTCCAGAATCTGGCCGACATCAATACCGTCATATCCCACAGCGCTGATATCCCCTGGTATGCTGTATCCAAGCTCCCGCAGCACCCTGCGTCCGCCGATGTAGGAGAAATCATCGCTGAACATGATGGCGGTCGGCTTTACACTTCCGGACATGATGGTTCTGAGAACTTCGCTATTATATGCCGGGTTGTTGTACTTGCCATCATATTCAGAATACTCATCTGTCCCTATACCTGCCTCTGAAAGTGCCCGGCGAAAGCCCTGCAGCCTCTTCTGTGTCACGAGTGTATCCTCGCCATGAATAAAAGCAATTCTTCTGTGACCATTTTCAATCAGATATCTGGTCAGCTCATATCCGCCCTCTTCATTATCCGACATGACACAGCTGTGATTCATTACCTGGTAATCGATCGTGATAAAAGGGATGTCGCTCTGAACAAGCTGCTGAATTTTCAGATCCTTGAAATTGACATTCGCAATAAGAATTCCGTCACATTTCCTGTAGCGCACATGGCGGAGAAAGGAATCCCCTACCATCTTCTGACTGATAAAGGTAATATCATAGCCCAGCCGCTCCAGCTCATTCTTGGCACTGTTCAAAATGCTGGAAAAATAAGGGTGCAGCAGACCGCTTGACGTCTCATCCTCAAACACCACCCCGATATTATGAGAAATATTGGTGCGCAGCTGGATCGCCGAAGGGTCAGGATGATAATCCAGCTTTTCTGCCATTCTCCTGATTTTATGTGCTGTTTCCTCTGAAACATCCTTGTACCCGTTTAACGCCTTGCTTACCGTAGCAACAGAAACACCACATGCTTTTGCGATGTCCCTTATGGATACCGGACGCTTTAAGGCATCCGCATCTGCCGCGCTGCCGTTTCTGGCATTCCTCAGTTGTCCACCTGTAAAGTCATTATCATATGCCATGCGCAACACCTTTTCTTTCTGAATGGCCATAAAGCCCATACATACACGATCTTATTTTCAAGGAGCGGGACTGCTTCAGAATTTATACTCTTACATGCCCCAGAACCTCTCCTATGCTTTCATGGAAGACGAGGTCTGCCCCATTATCACGATTTGTACGGTCACGGTTAATCAGCACCAGATATTTTCCGCTGAAATAATCCAGAAGTGAGGCAGCCGGGTAAACACTCAGAGAAGTTCCACCGACAATCATCATATCCGCCTCTCTGCACACCCTCTCCGCATTCCTCCAGGCTTCTTCCGGCAGCATTTCTCCGTAAAGAGTCACATCAGGACGCACCATCCCGCCGCATCCGGGCACAGTACATTTCGGTACAGGCTCCTGGCTGTTGAAAATATAGTCGGACGGATAAGCTTTATGGCATCGGTCACAATAATTCCGAAGCGTAGAACCATGTACCTCATAAACTTTTCTGCTTCCCGCCTTCTGATGCAGTCCATCAATATTCTGCGTGATGACACAGTCAAGCTTCCCCTTACGCTCCATCTCGGCCAGCTTCAGGTGCGCGGTATTCGGCTCTATACCTTTTACATTCATCTTCTGTCTGTAAAACTCATAGAAAACCTCCGGATGATTATAAAGGCAGTCACTGCTCAGAAGATATTCAGGCGTGTACCGGTCAAACTGCACATCATGCTGATTATACAGCCCGTCTTTGCTTCTGAAATCGGGAATGCCGCTTTCCGTTGAGACGCCTGCGCCTCCAAAGAAAACGATATGATGGCTTGCAGCAATCATCTCATTAAAGGCCTCGTATTTCTGCTCCGGATCCAGTCCAGCAAGATATTTCACCCGGTCATACCGCTTTTCATACTTGTCTGTATACATTCTGATCGCCCCCCTGAATATCTTCTCAATTGTTTAAATGTCATTTCTGCATTACCATGTCAGATTCTTGTTCTCAAGTCAGATTCATGTTCTTTTGTCAGATTCATATTTCTTTGTCAGATCCATGTTCTTTTGTCAAAGCCATGTTCTTATGTCACATCAATATCTTCTCCGTGTGTAGACATTCTCATCATGGGCAGATTCTCTGCGGACAAGAAGAAAACAGATCAGATATACTGCGACCACAACGACAGCAAACACCAGCGTGGACATCCCTGTCCGCAGCATCGCGCAGGTATCGTAGATTCCATGAAGGAAGACCGCACTGATATATCCCATAATGATACAGAGTGTCTGCCGTATATGGCGTCCCTGAAAATACAACACCCTGGCTCTTCCATAGAAAAAGCCGAATAATACGCCAAAACTCATATGCCCGGGAATGGCCAGAAAAGCGCGTCCCACCAGTATGCCCGGGCCATAGCCCAGCTCATACACAATATTCTCCATTGCTGCAAAACCAAGCGATGCAAACACAGAATAAACGATCCCGTCAAACCGGTAATTGAACGCAGAATTTTTCCAGGTTATGGAAGCCATCAGCAGATATTTGGTACCTTCCTCCGCAACTGCAACCACCAGAAAGGCCATGATCAAAATATATTTCAGGCTGGAAGAATCCAGAGACGTGCGGTTCAGAAGCTGCATGCCGATTTTTTCAAGCACCATGGACAAAAAAGCGGCAAGAACTCCCATCAGGACCAGCTGTAACAGCAATCCGACGGGTTCCTTTTCCACCTTGTCCTGCCGGTAAACGTAAATGAGTAAGAGCAAAGCAGGCAATACAGCAAGAAAAAAGTAAAAAAATGCCACATATAGTCCTGGCAACAGTATAAACATCGAAATCTCCTCTCCTGATGATATATATTCTTAATTATATCATTGATATCATCGAATCGAAAAGATCACATCCATACATCAGTAATGATAACCTCCGAGCGTTGTCGTCGTCTGTCTGTCATGATGCTCCGCGTTCTCTATCAGAAGATTTAATTCCACCTCTGTTCCGATAAAATCCTGCACATCACACTCATAGATAGAATTTTCAGTGCGCATCATAAACAGCCCATCGTCATAAGCCATGGAAATCACCGGCGATGTGTGAATAAACGTACCATCGTCATACTTCCGGCTGCCGGATACACTCCCGATCAGGTCCCTCTGTTTCATTTTCCAATTTCTCAATCTCATACTCTTTCCCCTTTGTATGGCTCCCCATCACTTTGCCTCATCTATACCGGTTTTATTTTATCTTAATAAAATGACAAATGTGTGAATTCTTTTTATATAATTTTACCATGATGATCTTCCCCAAAAAATCCCGAAAAAATCGGGCGGCTGCATAGCAGACAAATCTGTCATGCAGCCACCCGGTCAGAAATACAGGCTTTATTAGTATATGACCTGCTTACAGATCCTCATTTTTGATATCTGCTCCATGAGCCATCTTTGCAACCACACCGGAGAGAGCAAGCAGTGCGATCAGGTTGGGAAGTGCCATCAGGCCATTAAACAGATCGGAAAGATTCCATACCAGCGTTACCTTGAGCACCGAACCAATCAGTATGAAGATAACTACGATCACTGCAAAGGGCTTTACAAATCGGGTCCCAAACATATATTTGACGTTCTGCTGTGCAAAGAAATACCATCCGATGATCGTTGAAAACGCAAAGAAGAACAGACAGATCGCTACAAACTTTGCACCAAACCAGCCAAACCCGGTGTCAAATGCAGCCTGTGCAACCGGTGTTCCTGTCACATCCCCGCCATAAGAAATCGTTGTCCCAAGCACTCCGGATGAAAGAATAACCAGTGCAGTCATGGTAAGTACAACAAAGGTGTCGATGAACACGCCTACCATGGCAACCTCACCCTGATCCTGCGGTTTTGCCACCTGTGCCTGCGCATGTGCATGTGGTGTGGATCCCATACCGGCCTCATTGGAGAACAGACCACGCGCAACACCGAGTCTTAATGCCTGGCGTACCGTAATACCAGCACCTGCGCCCACAACTGCCTGCGGAGTAAACGCTCCGACAAAAATAGAACCGATTGCCGGAAGAAGGTTATTATGATTGATAATCAGAACAATCAGTCCGCCCACCAGATATAAGCCTGCCATCAGCGGTACAACCTTTTCTGTAAATGTAGCGATACGGCTGATGCCTCCGACAAAGATAAATCCGGCAATAACTGCAATGATAATGCCCATGACCAGCTTGTTCGCCCCGAACGCGGTATGGAATGCATCACTGATGGAATTGGACTGCACCATGTTGCCCATAATGCCAAGAGCCAGGATGATCATGATTGCAAAGAAAGAGGCAAGGAATTTTCCAAATCCGTTCTTGAAAGCCTTGCGGATATAATATACCGGGCCTCCAATTACATTGCCCTGGTCATCCCGGGATTTCGTAACCTGTGCAAGACATGCCTCTGCGTAAATCGTAGCCATCCCAAAGAACGCCGCAATCCACATCCAGAAAATTGCGCCCGGGCCTCCGCCAATCAGGGCCGTCGCACATCCCGCGATATTACCGGTGCCAACCTGGGCTGCAATTGCAGTTGCCAGTGCCTGGAAGGAACTCATGCCATCCTTTCCTGCCTTCTTGCCATGCAGCGAAAAATTGCCGAACACCCTGTTCCAGGCTCTGCCGAAATGCCGCACCTGCACAAATCTGGTACGGATTGAAAAATAAATACCGGTACCGACAAGTACAAACAGCAGAAGAAACCATACCTTGTCATCTACCAGTGCCACAATTTTATTCAATGTGTCCATTCCTCGTCTCCTTCTCAAGCAAATATGTTCTTAAGCAGATATCAGATGCATCAGACAGACCGATGCAGGATCAGGATAACAAAAAATGCTCCGGAAACAGATTTGAAGACCAATCTGTTCCGGAGCAGTTCAGACGCAATGAAATACAGGAATGCAGAAAATCCACAACGGGGTTCCTCAATTCCAGCATACATACGACGCATATGCAAACCAACAACTCTGTCCTTTTGCCTGAGAGATTCTGTACAGCCTGTACGTTGCACCTTCGGCACCCGGTCATGGGATTCTCCAGAGTTCACTCCGTCTTTAGTCCTCGTCCATCCGACACCTGAGAGTTTTACTCCTTCGGCAGGGTCCCCGATCTGATATACGCATTTCGTATCAGGATACGGATTCCACTTTTCCTAAAAACATCTACGTTATTCTTAAATTTATGTAAAACTATAGCATGGATACGTTTCACCGTCAATCAATCTGTTTATGAAAATTTCACATCTGCATATTCAGGCTTTTCCATTCTCTTCCTCGCATAAGAGCAGAGCGGAAGTATTTTTACGCCGAGCTTTCTCGCATTCTCCACAACAGCATCCACCAGCTTCCCCGCAATCCCGTTACCATTGTAAAGCGGGTCAACCTCCGTATGCTCTATTACCCATCTGTTATCGGATCGTGTAAAGACACAGACTCCGATTTCCCGGCCATGATCATATGCAGCAGCACGATTTCTATAGTTTTCAAATCTTATTTCAATATTCATTTCCTATACACAGCATCACGAGCATATTCCTGAAATCATTCCCGACATCAGAATATGACAGGATTATGGCACAACGCTTTTCCCTTTCTGATCTGTAATCTGACGCATCATAAGCGTCACAAAACTTCCGCTCTGGCCATCTGACCTTTGACTCTCACATTATTTTCATTGCCTGGCATCCGCACATTTCCGGTTTCTTGTAAAGGAACAATACAGAATGAAAAGAAGAAACAATACCGCCGCACACATGGTTGCGATACGGACGATAATACTTCTTGCGGAAAACATATCATAATAACCCTTCAGGTAAATGACGATAATAATCGCCGGGACCGCATATGTGAAATAGTATCTGAGTTTCTTCGGAAATTTCAGACCCTTCCCCGAATCTGCCTCCTCCAGGAAATGATCCCAGCCCCATCCGCCTTTTCGCGTACAGAACAATACAAAGGCGAAACTGCCGAGAGGAAGCAGGTTATTGGATACAATAAAGTCCTCCAGGTCCAGCACAGCGCTGCCTTTGCCAAATGGCTGGAAGGCTGACCAGATATTATATCCAAATACACAGGGAAGGCTGAGTGCAATCACGAGAACCGCACTGATCAGCACGCTTTTCCTTCTGCTCCATCCAAAAAGGTCAATATCGAAGGCAATGATATTTTCAAAAACTGCTATCACAGTCGTAAGGGCGGCAAAGGAAAGAAAAACAAAAAACAGAGCGCCCCAGATCCTTCCCCCCGGCATCTGACTGAACAGCTTCGGTATTGTCAGGAAGATCAGCTTTGGCCCCTCATCCGGCTCAATTCCGTATGCAAAACATGCGGGAATGATAATAAATCCGGCCATCAGTGCGACAAAGGTGTCCAGTGCCGTAATCGTTACTGCCTCACCCGTAAGACTCCGGTCCTTATTGAGATAGGAGCCAAAAATCATCATCGCGCCAATTCCGATGGATAAGGTGAAAAACGCCTGGCTCATCGCGGCAAATATTACATTGCCAATGCCCTTTTCCTGGAGGGTCTTCAGATTCGGAACCAGATAAAACGCAATTCCCTTCCCTGCCCCCTTTAAAAAGACGGAATGGATCGCAAGAACCACCATCAGCACCATCAGGGATGTCATCATGACCTTTGTTACCTTTTCCACCCCGTTCTGTATGCCGAAAAAGCAGATCACAAATCCGATCACGCATACCAGTACCGTCCAGAACACCATATTCGGTGTGTTGGAAAGCATGGTGGAGAAATCTCCGGTGATCTTTTCCGTATCCGCACCGACAAACTCCCCCCTGACATGCAGATAGCAGTAATAGAGCATCCATCCGGCCACCGTCGTGTAGTACATCATCAGCATATAGCTTCCGATAATACTGATATACTTCAGCCAGTGATAGCGGGACCCTTTCGGTTCAAGTACTTCAAAGCTGCATGCTGCGCTCTTTCTGCTGGCACGTCCGATGGCAAACTCGCAGACCATCACCGGAATGCCAAGGAGAAGAAGAAAAACAAGATAAATCAGAATAAAGGCTGCCCCACCGTACTGTCCGCACAGATAAGGAAATTTCCACACATTTCCAATTCCAATTGCGCAGCCCGCTGATACCAGAATAAAGCCCAGTCTGGAACCGAATTTTTCCCTGTCTGTTTTATTATTTGATGCTTTTTCCATAAGTCATCTGTCCTCACTAAAATTCCTTATTATTTTCCCTCATATTTGACACGATATCAACTTCTTCATCTTTACCAGCTTCCTCTTCTGGTTCAGGGAGCCTGCCATAGATATGCGCAAGACGATACATGCTCTGCGCAAGCGCGTCAGAGAGATAATGCGGCTTCAGCCGCCACTGCCAGTTCCTTCCAAAGGAACCCGGCGTATTGATTCTGGCCTCCGCACCCATTACAAGATAATCCTGCAGAGGAATGATACAGGTATCCGCCGTGGAGCGATAGGCTTCTCTGATGAAATCCCAAACAAAGGTTCCATAATCCGTATTCTCTGAATGAATGTACTGCCGTGCAAAATCCCGGTCATGATCAGAGGCATGCTCCACCCAGTCCAGGATGGTTGTGTTATCATGCGTGCCTGTATACACCACACAGTTGAAGGGATGCTTATAGGGCAGATACCAGCTTGATTCGGAACCGTCAAAGGCATACTGCAAAACCTTCATGCCCGGATAACCGCTGTCCTTCAACAGTTTTTCGTTGAGTGGTGTGATCGTGCCAAGGTCCTCTGCAATAATCGGGACATCTCCGATCTGCCTTTTCATCTCGCGGAAGAAATCCATCCCCGGTCCCTTTCGGATTTCCCCGTTCTCAGCAGTTTCATCGCCAAATGGGATTTCGTAATATTCCGCAAACCCGTGGAAATGATCAATCCTCAGAATATCAAAAAGCTCCGCATTTGCTCTGATCCGTCGTATCCACCAGCTGTATTTTCTCTTTCTTTCGGCCTCCCAGTCATAGATCGGGTTGCCCCAAAGCTGTCCAGTCTGGGAAAAAGCATCCGGCGGACAGCCTGCAACCACCTCAGGATCAAGGTTGCGATCAAACCGGAAAACCTCCGGATGAGCCCATGCATCACAGCTGTCCATGGATACATAGAACGGAACATCACCGATGATCTGAATGCCCTGCGCAGCGGCATAATCATGCAGACGTTCCCACTGCCTGTAGAACATAAATTGAATAAAGTTATAAAATCCGATGCTCTCCTGCAGGTCACTCTCCGCTTTCTTTATTGTTTCCGGATCCCGTTCCTTGAAGGCCGGGTCCCAATCCAGCCAGCTCTTCCCATCAAAACGATCCTTCAGAGAACAGTACAGACTGTAATCCTCCAGCCAGAAAGACGCCTTTGATAGAAAATCCTGATACTGTCCAGATAGCTCTTCCCCTTCTTCACCGTCCTGGGCCATTTTCTCGCGGAAACAGGGATACGCCATTCGTAAAGCCTTAAGACGATTGGTATAGACCGCGCCATAATCGACGCGTTCGGGATTCTGCCCAAAATCCAGAGATCTCACCTCTTCTGAGAGAAATCCCTCTTCCATCAGCTCCTTCAGATCAATAAAGTACGGATTACCGGCAAACGCGGAAACCGGCTGATAGGGAGAATCACCAAATCCCGTCTGCCCCAAGGGGAGCACCTGCCAATAGGTCTGCCCAGCTTTCTTCAGAAAATCTATAAATTCATAGGCTTCCTGTGAAAAACATCCGATTCCAAATTCCGATGCCAGAGAAAAAATCGGAAATAAAACTCCACTCCTTCGTTTCATTCTGTATTTATCCCCCCGCTTATTTCCTTTTTGGTATTTTATTTTTAGTGCTTTTTCATCAACAGATTCATCGTTAACCGAGATCTTCGATAAACCCATGCTGTATATTATATAATATTTAAACCCATTCGGATATAGAAAAACCTCCTGCACAGCAATAAGCTGTGACAGAAGGTCTAAAACATGATCTTTTTCAGTTCAGGCAGTAACATCTGATACCGGATCAGTTGATGTATTTGTCCTTGAATTTCAGACGTGACAGTGCTCTTGCCATGGCTGCCTGTGTCATACGGTATTCGCGAATACTCTGATGCTGACGCAGACGTTCCTGCGCCCGCTCCAGCGCTTCCTCCGCACGGCGTTTGTCCACTTCCTCCGGCTTCTCGCAGGTCTCAACAAGGACTGTGGCACGGTTATTGGCAAAGATCATAGAGCCATAGCCGCAGACAGCCCTGATTTTCTGGCCATCCTCTGTCTGGAAGTCGATCTCCCCGGGCTCAATGGCCAGAATAATCTGTGAATGATGCGCCAGAAAGCCCTCCTGACCATCAATCGTCGGTACAGTCATGGATACCACATGTCCTGTGTAAAAAACCTTATCTGATGCTATTACCTTGAGATAATACGTAGAACCTGCCATATTGCACCTAAATTCCTTTCAAAACTTCAGAAAGCCCTGGCCTCCTCATAAGACATTCCTGTCCGAAAAGTCTGACCATCTGTATGCAGATATGGTTATGCTTCCTGCTTTGCGTGTTCAATGACATCTTCGATGCCGCCGCAATTGAAGAATGCATTCTCCGGATACTGGTCCATGTCGCCATTCAGAATTGCCTGGAATCCCTTGATCGTATCTGCAAGCGGAACATACTTTCCGGAAATACCGGTAAACTGCTCAGCCACATGGAACGGCTGGGAAAGGAAGTTACGGATCTTACGGGCCCGATATACAACCGTTTTATCTTCGTCCGAGAGCTCTTCCATGCCGAGGATTGCAATGATATCCTGCAGCTCCTTATACTTCTGAAGATACTGCAGAACAGACTGAGCCGTCTCATAATGTTCCTTTCCGACAATATCCTCTTCCAGAATTCTGGAGGAAGACTCCAGCGGGTCTACAGCGGGATAAATACCCTGCTCCACAATTTTTCTGGAAAGTACAGTCGTTGCATCCAGATGTGCAAAGGTTGTAGCAGGTGCAGGGTCAGTCAGATCATCCGCCGGCACATATACAGCCTGAACCGATGTAATAGATCCATTGGTTGTCGAAGCAATTCTCTCCTGCAGCTCTCCCATCTCGTTCGCCAGCGTCGGCTGATAACCAACAGCTGAGGGCATACGGCCCAGAAGAGAGGATACCTCGGATCCTGCCTGTACAAAACGGAAGATGTTATCAATGAACAGAAGCACATCCTTCTTCTGCACATCACGGAAATATTCAGCCATCGTAAGTCCGGTCTCTGCAACACGCATACGTGCCCCCGGCGGCTCGTTCATCTGTCCGAATACCAGAGCAGTATTCTTGATGACGCCGGAAGCCGTCATCTCGCTCCAGAGATCATTACCCTCACGAGACCTCTCTCCAACACCTGTGAAAATAGAATAGCCGCCATGCTCCGTGGCGATGTTCCTGATCAGCTCCTGAATCAGGACTGTCTTACCTACTCCGGCACCACCGAACAGTCCGACCTTTCCACCCTTTGCGTAAGGGGCAATCAGGTCGATAACCTTGATACCTGTCTCCAGTATTTCCTGAACCGGTTTCTGTTCCGTGAATTTCGGGGGTTTTCTGTGGATCTCCCACTGCTCTGAATCTCTGAGCTGTTCTCCCCCATCGATCGTATCACCCAGCACATTGAACAGGCGGCCCAGGTTCTTTTCACCGACCGGAACCTGAATGCCTGTGCCCAGCGAAATGACCGGCATATCCTTCTGCAGTCCTTCACTGGCAGAAAGCATGATACAGCGGACCGTATCATTTCCGATATGCTGCTGTACCTCCATAATTGCCTTCTCGCCATGGTTATCTACCTGTAACGCTGTCTTGATTGTCGGAAGAGGAAGATCCTCAAAGACGACATCGACGACAGGGCCCATGACCTGGACAATTTTTCCGATTTGCATGTGTCATGTCCTTTCTATATTGCGTCAAAAATCAGTGAAGCGCACCGGCCTGGAAGGTATCAAGATCCTCACCCTGCTGGTTTTCAAACTTCGGCATATTTTTCTTCTTGTGCTTTTTCTGCTGCAGCGCACGTGCCTTCGCACCTGCACAGACCTCCGTAATTTCCTGCGTGATCTGCGCCTGGCGTTCCCGGTTATACTGAATACTCAGCTCCTGCACCAGCTCGGAACCATTCTTGTTGGCCGCATCCATAGCCTGCATACGTGCACTGTGCTCAGCACAGTAGGACTCCACCAGCGCACTGTAAATATATCCGTTCACAAAATCCGGAACAATGTTGTTCAGCAGGATGTCCGGGCCCGGCTCCATATCAAAGGTTTCCTGATACACGCCGGTGAGCTTCGCCATGTTTGTCTTGAAAAATGCCTCATCCAGACGTACCAGGGGAAGCAGCTGTCTGACCTCTGTTTCCTCCTCCATGGAGTTTTTCATCCTGGTATAGATGATAAATACCTCGTCAACCTCTTTGCGCTCGAACATATCCAGCATCTGTGTCGAGATAGCCCGTGCTCTGGAAAGTGTCGGCTTCTGCGCGGTATAATGAAAGGCTCCGTCAATATTCACATGATGGCTGGCAAAGTACTGACGGCCGACCTCACCGACGACATAAAGCATATCATTGGAATCCGGACGAAGTCTTTCTTCCGTAAGCTTCAGTACATTGTGATTGTATGCGCCGGCGAGGCCCTTGTCTGCTGTCACACAGATGATGGCACGGCGGAGATCGCTTTTAGACTCCACCTCACGTGCATCCAGATAAGGATGGCTGTACCCATCCGGCAAATGACGAAGCACTCTTCCGAACATATCCTGCAGAGCATAAAAGTACGGTTCCGTATTTGCCAGTGATTTACGTGCGTTGTTCATTTTTGTGGAAGAAATCAGATACATAGCGTTTGTAATCTTTAAAGTATTATTGACGCTATCAATTCTTTCTTTGATTTCACGTGTTGCTGACATATCATTCCTTCTTTATTACTTTGTCTGCGCCTGCTTATGCTTTCTTAGCCTGATGTTCCTTCTCGTATTTTGCATTAAACTGGTCCGCTGCCGCAAGAATACTTGTGACAAGATCATCCGGGAGCTGTCCCTTCTTATTGATCTGATCGCCAAGGTCTGCATGCTCCGACTTGAAATAATCAAGCATCTCTTTCTGATAAGCCTTTACCTCTTTTACCGGAACATTCATCATCTTCTTGTGCTCAGCTACACACAGAGTAATAACCTGATCAGCTGTGGAAAGCGGATGTCCCAGAGGCTGCTTCAGTAATTCCATCAGAACATGTCCCTGCTTCAGCTGATTCTGTGTAGCTTCATCAAGATCTGAGCTGAACTGTGTGAACACCTGCATTTCACGGTACTGTGCCAGATCGATACGAAGAGAGCCGGCTGCCTTCTTCATGGCCTTCGTCTGCGCGGCACCACCTACACGGGAAACGGAAAGGCCGACATTAACGGCAGGTCTCTGTCCCTCGAAGAACAGATCTGACTCAAGGAAGATCTGTCCATCTGTGATGGAAATGACATTTGTCGGAATATAAGCAGATACATCTCCGTCCTGTGTCTCGATGATCGGAAGTGCAGTAATCGAACCGCCGCCCAGCTTTTCAGAAAGTCTGGAGGATCTCTCAAGCAGCCTGGAGTGCAGATAGAATACATCACCAGGATATGCCTCACGGCCCGGAGATCTGCCGAGAAGCAGGGACAGCGTACGATAAGCAACCGCATGCTTGCTCAGGTCATCATAAATGATCAGAACATCCTTGCCTCTGTGCATAAAGTACTCTGCGATGGAAGTCGCAGCGTAAGGTGCAATATACTGAAGCGGCGCAGGATCTGCCGCGGTGGAAGCCACCACGATAGAATACTGCATGGCATCATTTTTCTTTAAGGTGTTTACAATACTTGCGATGGTAGAAGCCTTCTGACCGATCGCGACATATACGCAGTAGCAGTCTTTTCCCTTCTGGTTGAGCACTGCATCCATCGCAATGGAAGTCTTACCGGTCTGACGGTCTCCGATGATCAGCTCTCTCTGTCCACGTCCGATCGGGAACATGGAGTCGATGGCCAGAATTCCGGTCTCAAGAGGAACAGATACCGGCTGACGATCTATAATTCCCGGTGCCGGCTGCTCAATCGCACGATATTCATCGCCCTTGATCGGAGCGCCTCCATCAATCGGATTACCAAGTGCATCAATGACACGGCCTAAATAACCGTCTCCACACGCAATACCTGCACGCTTTCCAGTGCCGGTTACCCGGGTTCCCTCACCGATAGATCCCTCTGCGTCAAAAAGAATTGCACCGATTCCATCCTCTCCGATGTTCTGTACCATTCCCTTTACGCCATTTTCAAAAACGAGAATCTCTCCATACTGTACATGGTCCAGACCGGTGATTGTCACAATACCGTCACCGGCAGTAAGTACATGTCCGACCTCTGACTGCTGCGCCTCCAGATGGAACTGCTCCACAGCGGCTCGCATGATCTCCATGATGCCTTCCTGGCTTTTTTCTCTGGCAGCTTTTGCTCTGGCATCATTGATCTGATCCTCAAACTGTCTTTCTCTTCCGCGGGTACTCCAGTCATACTCGTCGCTTCCGATATCGAGAATGAAACCGCCATGCACATCCGGATCCTGCATAATCTCCAGATCGACATGATCTGTGTCACTAATTTCATATTTTGAGGCAAGAAACTTTCTGAATTTCCGGACCTGGTCCTCACTGGGCGGGGTGACACAGCGAAGAACTGCATGAAGCTTTCCGTTCTCATCCAACTTTATTGTTTTGTTCTCACTCATAACGTCAGTCTTTCTTATCATTGTTTGCTGAGACCTTTTTCAGGAAAGCATCATACATCTTGTCGTCATCCTCAGCCTCCGCGATCTTCGCAGCGGCATCCTTGACCATCTCGACAATGTCTTCCTCAGCTTTGTGTTTTTGATCTGTCGTCTCTGCTGCAGCCTTTGCCCTGGCATCATTGATGATCTTGTCTGCATCCGCCTTTGCAGCATCGACAATACGGTCATATTCAACATTGGCTTTCTTTCTGCTCTCTTCAGCAGCCTTCTGTTTCTCTGCATCAATACTCTGGATCGTGTCCTCATACTTTGACTTCAGCGCATCTGCGTCCTTCTGCGCCTTCTCTGCATCGGTATAGGACTTTTCGATGTCTTTTGCCCTCTGGTCGAGAATCTTATGTACTCTTCCAAAAAGGAACTTCTTGAGAAGAAAATACAGAATCAGAAGATCGATGACCGTCCATAAAATATTTAAATCCAAACGTAACATGTCTTCTCCTAATCGATCCGTATCCTCATACGGAAATATCTCCCTTAAAATACTGTTTCTTCAGATTCCTCAGAATTATGTGATAATCCCGGTGAGGATCAGCCCATAAACAGAATCATCAGACCAAGTACGAATCCGTAAATAGCGGTTGCCTCTGCAAGGGCAGATCCAAGAAGAAGGTTCTTCATGATTTTGCTGTCAGCCTCCGGCTGCTTTGCAATGGCGTCTGTAGCATGTCCTGTTGCGATACCAATACCAAGTCCTGCGCCGATACATGCAAGTGCTGCAATTCCTGCTCCAAGTGCTGTCATTTTTATTTCCTCCTGTCATCATCCATCCGGTGTATTCCCGGAAAAATATTAAAGTGATACTTCTTTCAACAGCCTCTGTATCAGGCTGCGGCTGCGATAGCCTTTCTTTTGCTTTTTCTGACTCTGTGTTTCTTTTTCTTAGGCTCTTCCGGTGTGATTTCTGCTGCTTCAGCAATGAACAGGGATGTAAGGAATACAAATACATATGCCTGAATAAACCCATCAAAAATGTCAAAGTAGAAACTGAACAGAAGCGGTACACCTACCGGAATCAGGTTCTCAATCAATGTCATGATTACATAGGAACCAAGTACATTACCGAAAAGTCGCATGCAAAGAGACAACGGGCGGATAAAGACCTCCAGAATATTGATTGGAGTTACAATTCCGACCGGTTTGGTAAAGCTCTTCAGCCAGCCGCCTACGCCCTTGCGCTTAATGCCGGCCGCTTCAATCAGTACAATGCTCATACCTGCCAGCGCTACAGTGACATCCAGGTCCTTCGTCGGCGGTTTCATGCCCAGCAGACCGATAATATTGGACAGACCAATAAACAGAATAACTGTCATCAGGTACTCTGCATATTCCTCTGCATCCGGGCCAAGCATTCCCTTAATCGTCTTCTCCAGCCATGTCACAAATGCTTCAACTGCCAATTGCCTCTTGCCCGGATTCCGGACCTTCATATCATGAGTCAGCCAGATTGCCAGTGCCACGAGAATTCCCATGACAACCCAGGAAACAGCTACGGATTCAGCAATATGGATTCCACCAAAAATGGGAATCACAAATGCGTCCTGCACCGTAAGGTCTTTTACCAGCTTATCTGCCATACTCAATTTCATCACCTTCCTTCCTGTTTGTCCTGCCTAAAGCATCCGTGGCAAACCAGATGAGGTTTCCGTATCCTGATGCCAGTCAGTGATGTCGATAAAAATTTGACAACCCGATTATTTATTTATCACTTTCAATATGAATAGTCAATTCTGTATTTTGGTCAAATTGACAGGGATATCAGACAAAATATCCATCGTCTGTGTATCTCTGATTCTGCGTATAAAATGCGCCGCGAAAAAAGCCGGTCTGCACGGCTCAGATTGCGGCATTCTGCACTTCACGGGCATGCCTGCAGATATCCTCCAGACAGCACCCGCTGCACTGAGGTTTTCTTGCAGTACACACCTCTCGTCCGTGAAACACAAACCGATGGCAGAGGTCACTGCCTTCTTCCGGAGGAACGATTTTCCACAGGGCGCGTTCCACCTTTGCAGGCTCCTTTAAATTGTCTACCAGACCGATCCGGTTGCACAACCGGATACAATGTGTATCGGTGACAATCGCCGGTTTCCCGAATACGTCTCCCATGACCAGATTCGCGCTCTTCCTGCCGACACCCGGGAGCTTCAGCAATTCCTCAAAGGTATCCGGAACATGATCGCCGTATTGTTCATGCAGCACGCGCATGCATTTTGAGATATCCCTTGCCTTGCTGTGTCCGAGACCGCAGGGCTTGACGATCTCCTCGATATCATCCGGTTCCGCCGCCGCAAGAGCTGCTACAGAGGGATATTTTTCATACAGCTTTGGAGTGATCATATCCACACGCTTATCCGTGCACTGTGCCGCAAGCCTGACACTGACCAGAAGCTGCCAGGCATGCTCATAATCCAGAGTGCAGGCAGCATCCGGATATTCCTTCTTTAATCTGCTGATCACCTCCAGTGCAAGTTCCTTTTTCTCCGCAAGATCCTGCTGCTGCACTGATCTGGCCTTTTTTTCTGTTGCTGCATGTTCTGTAGCTGCATATTTTTTGATATCTGTTTTTCTCTCCGCTGTCATAATTTCTTTACCTGTTATGTCCACATGGGGATTTTCTGAATGCGATTTGCTGAAATAAAATGTTCCATATAGTAAATCAGGCTGACGCTTCGTTTCCCGCATTTACGGTACATTGGAAATGCATCAGCCTGATCACACCATATGACGATGTCAAAGCATATTTTGATATCCGACTCAATAGATTTCTGCTCTGGAAATTGTCTTGAAATTCTCACAGTTTCGACAAGCAAGAAGTACTAAGGTTCTTCAACGTTGCTAAAGACGTTCAGAAAAAGTCAAAACTCGCTGCATTCTGCAGCTCAGACAGTTGACTTTTTCTGAACAACGCAAAATTTCATCACCAAGTACTTCTAGCATGTCTGCAAATGTTCGAATTTCAAGACAATTTCAAGTGCATACCTCTACTGACCTGATATCATGTTACTTCCGAATTACAAAATTGATAATTCTGCCTGGAACATAGATCTCCTTGACAATGGTTGCTCCTTTAAGGAACTTTGCCACATTCGGCTCTGCCTTTGCCGCAGCAAGCGCATCCTCTTTGCTGACCTCAGCCGGGAGCTGTACGGTGCCACGGACTTTTCCATTGACCTGCACACCGATTTCCTTTGTCGCGTCCTTTGTCTTCTCCTCATCATACTCCGGCCAGGAGGACAGCGTCAGGAAGGTCTTGCCATCCGGATTCATCCCGATATACTGCCAGATCTCCTCGGTGATATGGGGTGCAAACGGGGACAGGAGCTTGATGAAGATGATGAGATCCTCCTTTGTAATGCTTCCTGCCTTATAGAATTCGTTGATCAGAGACATCATCGCCGCTATCGCGGTGTTGAATTTCATGTTGTCGATATCTTCTGTCACCTTGCGGATGGTCTTGTGGAGACTGTTCTCAAGCGCCGGATCTTCCTTCTCTGCGGTCATGATATCCGTCAGACCTGAGACACGGTCCAGAAATCTCTTGCAGCCACGGACAGCCTCATCACTCCAGGGTGCAGCGCTCTGATAATCGCCCATAAACATTACATAGGTACGCAGAGTATCAGCGCCATACTGCTTGACAATATCCAGAGGATCAATGACATTTCCCTTGGATTTTGACATCTTCTCGCCATCCGCACCCAGAATCATGCCCTGATACGTGCGCTTCGCATAGGGTTCGGGGGTATTGACCTCACCGATGTCATACAGAAATCTGTGCCAGAATCTGGAATAAAGCAGATGACGGGTCACATGCTCCATGCCACCATTGTACTGATCAACCGGCATCCAGTATTCCAGCTTCTTTCTGTCGGCAAATGCCTTGTCGTTGTGCGGATCACAGAATCTCAGGAAATACCAGGAGGAACCTGCCCACTGTGGCATGGTGTCTGTTTCTCTCTTTGCCGGTCCTCCGCATTTCGGACAAGTGCAGTTTACAAAGCTGTCAATTTTCGCAAGCGGTGACTGACCATCGGTTCCCGGCTCAAAGTTCTTGACCGGAGGAAGCTCGAGCGGAAGCTCATCTTCCGGAACCAGAACTGTTCCGCATTTCGGGCAGTGGATCAGCGGAATCGGCTCTCCCCAGTATCTCTGACGGTTAAAAGCCCAGTCCTTCATCTTGTACTGTACACCCTTATGGCCGATTCCTGAGGCCTCGAGATGCTTCAGCATTTCCGCGATGGAATCCTTTTTGTTGGTGAATCCATTTAGGAAGCCGGAATTGATCATCTCGCCGTCACCGGTGTAGGCCTCTTTCGAGATGTCTCCTCCTTTGATAACCTGAACAATGTCCATTCCAAATTTATGCGCGAACTCCCAGTCACGCTGATCATGGGCAGGTACTGCCATGATGGCTCCGGTACCATAGCCCATCATGACATAATCAGAAATAAACAGCGGAATTTCCTTCCCTGTAATCGGGTTCACTGCACACAGGCCGTCGATCCTGACACCGGTCTTGTCCTTGACAAGCTGTGTACGCTCAAATTCGGTTTTCTTTGCGCTGTCCTTACGATATTGCTCTACCGCGTCCCAGTTACGGATCCGGTCCTTATATTTATCCAGCACTGGATGCTCCGGCGCTACAACCATAAATGTAACCCCAAAGAGCGTGTCACAGCGGGTCGTATAAATCTCGAGCTTGTCCTCTGTTCCGGAAAGCTTGAAATCTACAAAGGCTCCCGTTGATTTTCCAATCCACGCGATCTCCTGCTGCTTGATGCTTTCCGGATAATCCACATGCTTCAGACCGTCCAGAAGCTTATCCGCATAGTCTGTAATGCGGAGGAACCATACATCCTTCGGAAGCTGTACCACCTCACTGTGGCAGATATCACACTTTCCACCCTGGGAATCCTCATTGGAGAGGACCACCTTGCAGTGCGGGCAGTAATTGACCAGCGTCTTGGACCGGAATACCAGCCCATGCTCATACAGTTTTTCAAAGATCCACTGGGTCCACTTGTAATAATCCTTATGAGAGGTTGCGATGACACGGCTCCAGTCAAAGGAGAAGCCGACTTTTCGCAGCTGGTCCGAGAAATGTGCAATGTTCTTTTCCGTGATATCATGAGGATGCGTGTTGGTCTTTATTGCGTAATTTTCCGCCGGAAGACCGAAGGAATCGAAACCGATCGGGAAGAGCACATTATATCCCTGCATTCTCTTCTTTCTGGAGATCACCTCGATACTGGAATAAGCCTTGATATGTCCGACATGCATGCCTGCACCTGAGGGATACGGGAATTCTACAAGTCCATACCACTTCGGCTTTGGGGAAAAATCAACTGCCTTGAAAGCATCGTGATCTTCCCAGGCCTTCTGCCACTTTGGTTCAACGGTTTTAAAATCGTATTTCATGTTCTGCACCTTCTTCTCATAGACAACAGGATTACAGGCTCTGCTGTATGGTTTACCTTATTAATGTACATAATCCTGTTTATTATGTTCCATTTCCGGCTGCTGTGTCAACTGTTATCATCGTACACCTTAAAAGATGAGGATTTCATTTTCTTCTATTGCCCGGCTGATACTGCGAACGGAGCAGCCATTTCTGGTCAATTTTTCTTACTCTGTCTGAAAAACGGATGGTAAGTCTTACCGATCCTTCCAGCTGTTCAATATTCTCCACAATTCCATCACCGAATTTTGGGTGGGTGACAGCATCCCCCTTCTGATACTTAGGAATCCGGTTTCTGCTGTCCTCATACTCCTTCCTTCGATGTGCAGTGTCCAGCAGCGTAACATGCGGATTTTTCCACGGATCTTTCAGCCTGCTCTGATAATCATGGTCCTCCAGACCAGCTCCGAACCTGTAATATGGACTTGGCGCAGCACCGATCAGAGAACAGCAGTACATCCATGCACTTCCGTGAATTCCTCCCTTAAACTGGTACTCTTTAGGGATATGCATATGGTACTGCATGTAATGGGCGTACTCATGCTTATAGAGATCCAACTTGTCCTCCTTCGAAAGTGCATTGGCATGGATGTAACCGATAAACAGAAGAGAAAAATAGAATTTCTCTTTCTGCCCATGTACCGCTGGCGTATATGCGCCCAGCCTCTCTTCATCAAACCCGAACTCCACGGGGACCTCTGCGCCCTGCAGGCCAAACCTTCTGTCAAACTTGCGATACAGCGCCTTTATTTCCGTCCGCAGGACAGGTATCTCATCCATAAGCTGTTTTTTTGTAATTTTGTCGATGCTTCCGTCCATTTTCCCTCCAAATGCAGAGCTGGCTGCCGCATATTGCATGCGTCAGCCAGCTCTGTCTCAGCAAGGTCTATGCCATCATGCATTTTCCTTGTGCTTGTCCTGCTCATACATTCTTCCTCTTGCGAACCCCTCGCAGAAGATAATGAACGCATCAGCGTCCGGGGCGGCAAAATGCTTCGCCATCCGCTCGAGCACCTCAACATCTCTGAGTGTAAGGTTGTACTTGTTCATTGCCTGTACTATACGGGCACTTTCCTCTACTCTGGAACAGACAATTCTTGCATGCTCACGATCTGATTCATTCACATATTCATTGAAAAAATCCTCACCCATCTTGAAATCCATACCTGTTCTCCCTTCCCTCCAGCCTTCTGTGTCAATAACGCTGCTCCCGTAAACACAGCAGAAACACATCCGGATTGCAGACCATGCACTGAAAAGGTGCAATCCATAAAGTACCTTATCCGATTACAATTTCACTGAGAATGCTGATGCACTGCTCTACACCGGCAGCACCTGTATCAATACAGATATTATAATTGGAAATATTGCCCATCTCAACTCCTGTATACGTCTTGTAATAGACCTCCCGGAGCTGTTCCTTTTTGGCAGCAGCCTTTCGGGGGTCCAGTCCCCTGTTCTCCTCCAGCTCGGCAGCCCTGCTGATTCTGTGGGCCTCATCCGCGTACAGAAAAACCTTGTATGCCGGAATACCCGCTTCTGTAAGAATATGATCCGCGCATCTTCCGACAATGATGCACGGGGATTTTGCAAGCTCCAGAACGACCGCCTTCTGCGCCTCGAAAATTCTGTCATGGGAGCTGGGGTAGGAGGCTGCGTTGTTCAGCAGATCATTCATGAATTTTCCAGCGCGGCTCAGGTTTTCACCTTCCCTGTTGATATCATCTTCTGAAAACCCGCTCTCGGCGGCTGTTTTCCTTACTACATCCCTGTCATAAAACGGGATGCCAAGCTTCTGTGAGAGTCCTCTTGCAACAGTTCGTCCGTATGCGGCATACTGCCGGCTGATGGTAATCACTGGATATCGTAATTCTTTCATATTTGTCCTTTCCCGGCATAGTTTTGTATTCCTGTTATGCCGCTGCTGTCTTTCTTCCCTTCGCAAACTGTATTCCCAGACACACAATAACAATCAGAAGTCCGATTACATCCGTCAGCGTACCCGGGTGAATCAGAAGCAGTCCGCCCAGCGCAATCACAATCCGGATCACCGGTGACATCTCAGAGAAGCAGTACCCTTCAAAGGCGGCTGCAATACCGAAGATGCCAATTGCAGCGATAATGGCAATCCGGACCACAGTTAAGGCATCCGTGTCAATCAGCAGCATGGCCGGATTGTAGCAGAACATATAAGGAACAATAAATACGGCTATGGCAAGCTTCGATGCATTAAACGCGGTCTTCATAGGGTTACTCTTTGCAATCGCGGAACCTGCATATGCTGCAAGTGCCACCGGCGGTGTGATATCAGCCACAATACCGAAATAGAACACAAAGAAGTGTGCTGCAAGAACCGGAACGCCCATCCGGATCAGAATCGGAGCAGTTGTTGCCGCCATAATGCAGTAATTTGCCGTTGTCGGAACGCCCATACCAAGTATGATACAGCAGATCATTGTCAGCAGAAGCGCGATGATCAGCCTGTTGCCGGCAACGCCGACAATGGCATTGATCAGGTCATTGGCCAGACCGGTCATCGTAATGGAACCGGAGATGATTCCGGCAACACCACAGGCCGCTGCCACAGTAATTGCACTTCTTCCGCCCGCCTCCAGCGCATCCACAATCTTGCGGGGTGTAATGCGGTTATCCTTATCAAACAGGCTGACGATAATCGAAAGCACGATTGCCAGAGACGCAGCTCTCTGCATGGTCATGAAGTTGCCGGACACCCAGATCACAAGCATAACCAGTGGAAGCAGCAGATAAATCTTCTTCATAAGCCTGCCGGCATGGGGCAGCTGTTCCTTCGGGATTCCATGCAGGTGCAGCTTTTTTGCTTCCAGATGCACGGAAATGAAAATACCCATAAAATACAGGATTGCAGGAAGCACCGCTCTTCCGATGATGTCTGAATAGGGAACGCCTACAAAATCCGCCATCAGGAAAGCCGCAGCGCCCATAATCGGCGGCATAATCTGACCGCCGGTTGAGGCAGCCGCCTCAACGGCTCCGGCAAATTCCGGCTTATATCCTGTCTTTTTCATCATAGGAATGGTCACGGAACCGGTGGTTACGGTATTGCCTACGGAAGAACCCGAAACCATGCCGCAGAGTGCGGAGGAAATAACGGCAACCTTTGCCGGGCCGCCCGCGAACCTTCCGGCCACACAGTTTGCAAGGTCAATGAAAAAGTTGGAAATTCCCGTCCGCTCCAGAAATGCTCCAAAGATAATGAACACCACAATGTACTTCGAGCAGACATTAACCGGCGTCGAGAATATGCCCTCCTTTGTATAGAACAGGTTCCGTATCAGATATTTCAGCCGCCCGGCAAATGCAGGATTTGTAAGGCCATAGGTCAGCGCATATATCACAAAAAATGCCGCTACAATCAGAATGGGCAGGCCGACACATCTCCTGGTGATCTCAACCAGGGCCGCGATGCCGATGATGCCGATAATGATCTGGTACCAGGCAAACCTGGTTCCCTGATTGATGATTGTATTCGCGTTAAATGTAAAGTAGAAAAAAGCACCGGCACCGGCAATCATAAAAATGATATCGCCGATGGGCATGTGATTTTCTTTCTGTACGCCCTTCCTGGAGGGATAAATCAGAAATCCCATCAGAATTACGAGGCCCAGAAAGGATGTAAGTCTGATTTCCTCCAGAAATGTAGCAAACAGGGTGACATAGATGCACCAGAGTGAAAAGGCAGCCAGGATCACGGTGATCATAATCTTGGGCTTACCGGTCCAGATCCTGGTGTTGGATTCCCTGTCATACTTGCGCATAACCGCATCAATGTCCGTTTTTACAGAATCCTGGTCTGCGCCCTTCGCATTTTCCTGTCCAGAAGTGACAGGAGTCTTATCTTTTATCTGATCACTCAAAGCTGCATCCTCCTTATCCTTCTTCTGTACTTACTGTATAACCATGTTCCTTGTAGTATCTTGCAGCTCCTTCATGATATGGAACGGTGGTGATACTCGTTGCTGTATCCAGATTCAGCTCCTCGCCCTTCGCATTTTCCTTTGCGATCTCTGAGGTATGATCAAAAATAGCCTTTGTGAGGTCATAGACTGTGTCATCATCGGCCGATGCAGAGACTATTACAGTCGCCAGAACAGTAATCGTATCGATATCACTGTCCTGCCCCGGATAGGTACCTGCCGGAATAGAATAGGATTCATAATACGGGCAGTCTGCCATGATCTTGTCCCGCACATCTCCATCAATATTTACAAAATGGACGCCATTTGTCGTCGCAAGCTCAGTGATGGCGGAAGTGGGCGCACCAGCTACGATAAATGCAGCACTGATCTTTCCATCCTTCAGTGATTCCTTGGAATCCTCAAATGACTGATACTGTGGATTAATATCGCCGATAGAAAGCCCGGCCCCCTTAAGCACATCAAGGGCATTAAAATATACGCCGGACCCCGCTTCACCGATTGACACACTTCTGCCCTTCAGGTCCGCAACCGTCTTGATATCATCATCCATGGTAATCAGCTGAACGGTCTCCGCATACAGAGCGCCGAGCACTCTGAAGGAATGGGTCCCGCCGTCCTTTTCAAAGGCACGTGTTCCGTTCCATCCATAAGACATAACGTCTGACTGGGTAAATCCCAGCTGAAAATCCCCGTCCTGAATACTCTGAATGTTGACCTTGGAACCTCCGGTCGACACAGCCGTCACACGGACATTTGCATAATTCTTCATGTACTGGGCAAGAACACCGCCGTAGGAATAATAGGTTCCGGCAGTGCCGCCGGTGCCAAACATCATTCTGCTCTTATACTGCGTGCAGCCTGAAAGACCAAGGGAAAGCACGACACAAAGCAGAACGGTCAGGATTCCGGATCCTTTTCGTTTTTTCATCTGTTCATTCTCCCTCTGTTGTTTTTGAATCCGTCAATCCATCTGATTTTTCCCGGAATTTCTCTGTGGGAACGGATTCGTTCTGATAACCAGTCTATTGTAATACAAAGCCGGCCTGAAACGAATCCTTTTTTTATAGTTTTTTTAGATTTGCCACCATATTGCCACCGTAATACGAATCAACGCAGGTGGAGGATTACAAATTCTCAAGCTTTCTCTCTTCGGGATCCGGAAGAACATGTCCGATATCCCGTGGATGGATCGCAGCCTGCAGAGATTCATTGATGATATCTCTTCCTCCCTGCTCCACAAACTGGCGGATAACCGGAAGGCTCAGAAAAGCGGGATCGTCTCCGGAATACTTGATGGCATCCGCAATCACAGCGTCCCCGGGCGTCTCTGAAAAACGGACAAGCATCTCCTCTCCGTCAAAGTACATATTGATCTTGCGGGCACAGGCCTCCTCGAGGAAGGAGATCTTCAGAAGAAGTACGACGTGGTCATATTCATCCGTCGCAATTCTCCCTTTTGTTCCGATATAATAGGGTTCGCCATGCAGAACAATTTCACTGACCTCCGGCTGTTCAAATCCAACCCTGACATGATGAACGTCCTCTCCCTCATAAAAGAGAACAACCATCGTATCATCCATCCTCTGAAACCCGATTTTCTGAATGCCATCTGTATAATTATTGTGTGTAACCTGACAGATCAGCGGAAAAATACCGATGTTTCCTTTTTCCATCTGATACGTATGTGTATCCAGCACATCCAGCATTTCTTCCGGTGACATGACTGTGGATTTCTTTGACCAGAGCCCCCAGCCCTTTTTTCTTCTCCGCGTCTTCCGGAACACCGGCAATTCCGCCAGATGATGGTCCATGGATTGTGCGAGTATCGCACTTCCTGCGCCGGAGCCGCCAAACGTATCATTACCGCTATATTCAGCGACCGTTTTCACAAGATTCTGCAGTGCAGCCGGATTTTCCGGAAGAGGTTCCTCAGATGGCACAAAAGAAGCACCCCAGTATCGCCGTATGATCTCTGTAAGATTTCCCTCCTGCAGCAGCTCCCTGTTCCCCGCATTCACCATGATGATCATGTCCATGTCCGGATAACAGATCACATCCTGACCAAAGAGCCCGTTCATGGCATACCCACCCGGACGCTCCTCCATCCAGAGCTGATATCCATATCCGAACTTTCCATTATCGACATGGGACCGTGTCATCTCCTCTGCCCATTTCTCCGGCAGGAGCTGTTTTCCATTCCACTTTCCCTTATTCAGAAGAAGCTGACCCAGCTTGCAGGCATCCTCCGGACGGATAAAACATCCCCATCCCCCCTTTGTATAACCCATCGGGCTCTTCTCCCAGAAAATTTCACGAATACCCATCGGATCAAAAATCCTGTCCTTCAGATAGTCAAACATGGTCTGTCCGCTCCTGATCTGAATTGCGGCAGAGAGCATAAAGGAGTTCATGGAATTATAATCAAACTTTGTACCCGGTTCAGATTTAAAGCCTGCGGACATAAAATTCGTGCACCAGTCACTTCCATCCAGCGCACCGGCTTCAGAATAATCAACACCGCTGGTCATCTGCAGCAGGTCCCGGATCGTGACCTTTTTGCGGGTAAAGCGACTCAGGAATTTGATATTGGACGGAAAAATTTCATCCAGGCTCTCATTGAGTGACAAAAGCCCCTCCTGAATTGCCAGACCGGTTGCCATACCGGTAAATGTCTTGCACATGGAATAGGTCACATGCCACATGCCCCTCTGATACGGCGCAAAGCTGCATTCACAGATTACCTTGCTATGACGGACAATCATGACCTGCTGAATGGACGCCTCCGGATCTTCATGCAGGGAAACGAGATATTCCCGGATATGACTTGATGAAATTCCCTGAGATTCCGGTGTTGCCCGCTCAAAGGGCTGCTCAATCGGCACCGGCACAAAATGAGGCTTCTGCGGTTCATACGCAATCGTGCCGATCTGACCGGTCTGCCGTGCAAGTATTCTGAAAAGCAACTGAATAAATGAAAATCTTACCTCTGCCATTCTCCCTCACAATTTTACAGCTTACCGTGACATTCTCTGAAAAATGTAAGCCGAAAATCTCTCCTCTTATGGTATGATAAATTTTATAAAAACAACCCGATATATGAAAGCACCCTTATTAAAAATGATCTTAACATAAAAGGAGGAAGTAATGAATATTTTTCTGATCATACGCAGAATATGGAAAAATCTTGTGGGCATATTCGGCACCGTTTTCATGGCAATGTTTCTGATCTCCATTATCGTAGCAATCATAGAAAAAGCAGGCTACAGGAAAAAAATCAAATCTAAGGGGAAAAGTAAGGAAGGTGCCTGCCGGAAAATTGCCGTCATTACTGGCGCATCGAGCGGAATCGGCCGTGGCTACGCAAAGGCAATCGATAAGAACCCCGAAAAGTATGATGTTACGGAAATCTGGCTGATTGCCAGGAGAAGAGAACGTCTGGAGGCACTGGCCAGCGAATTGAAGCTCCCGGTAAAAATCCTCTGCCTGGATCTGACAGATCCGGAAAGTCTGGATGAATTTGAAGACACTTTGGCAAAGGAAGCCGGGGGAACCGATTCTGCTGATGCGCAGAAAAGCTTCTCGATCACCATGCTTCTCAACTGTGCAGGATATGGCAGATACGGATCATCCTCTGAAATCGGACGCAGGGAAGAAAACCGGATGATAGAAGTGAACGATCAGGCAGCGATCAGCATTACATCGCTGACTGTTCCCTATATGCATGCAGGCAGCCGGATTCTGGAGGTCTGCTCTGTAGCCGGTTTCCAGCCGATACCATTCTTCAATGCTTATGCAGCCTCCAAGGCCCTGCTGTATTCCTATAGCCGTGCACTTCGTGTAGAGCTTATGAAATCCGGAATCAGTGTGACTGCTGTCTGCCCGTACTGGGTAAGAGATACGGAATTTATTGAAAAAGCTGCCGGGGAAAAGCGAAAAATGTTTCTTTCAACCACTACAGCGAATGTGGTCAGGGTATCTCTCAGAGACCTTCAGCACCGGCACGCATTATCCACTCCGGGATTTCTGTCCACGCTCGACCGTATCTTCTCAGGTCTGATTCCGGATGAGCTGCTGTGCTACATCATGACAAGATTTCTGTGAAATACACGATGCTGGGGTTAAACAGGAAGTGATTAAGAAATTGTCTTGAAATTCTCACGGTTTCGACAAGCAAGAAGTACTAAGGTTCTTCAATTTTGCTAAAGACGTTCAGAAAAAGTCAAAACTCGCTGCATTCTGCAGCTCAGACAGTTGACTTTTTCTGAACAACGCAAAATCTCATCACCAAGTACTTCTAGCATGTCTGCAAATGTTCAAATTTCAAGACAATTTCAATTTCACAAGCATTAGTCTTTGGTAAACTTTAAAAACCCATACAGACTCTTCCTCACGCTTTGCGTGGGTCGAGCCTGCATGGGCTTTCACTTCTTTCCGCATGTGCATAAGCTACGGATTGCTCCGCTGCTTCGCAGCTCCCGCAATCCTACAGCTATTCGGATTCCGCGCTTCGCGCTCCATCCTCATACCTGTTGCCTTCGAAAGCCCGCACAGGTCCTCTCGCGCGCTTCGCGTGCGTCGGGCCTGCCCGTGTTTTCGAAGAGCTTATGCACTTACATTCTTTCGTGGACGCATCTGGAGATGACATCCATCTGCTGTTCCTTTGTCAGATCAATGAACTTGACCGCATATCCGCTCACACGGATCGTGAAGTTTGCATATTCCGGTTTTTCCGGATGTTCCATTGCATCCTTCAGCTTTTCCAGTCCAAAGACATTGACATTCAGATGATGTGCACCCTGATCGAAGTATCCATCAAGGACATGTACCAGATTGTCCTTTCTTCCGGCCTCATCATGTCCAAGGGCATTCGGATTGATGGTCTGGGTATTTGAAATTCCATCCAGCGCATATTCATATGGAAGCTTTGCGACAGAGTTCAGTGATGCAAGGAGTCCGTTCTGCTCGGCCCCATAGGCAGGATTTGCACCCGGTGCAAACGGTGCGTATGCTTTTCTTCCATCAGGAAGTGCTCCGGTTGCCTTTCCATATACCACATTTGAGGTAATTGTAAGAATGGAAGTGGTAGGCTCGGAATTTCTGTATGTATGATGTTTGCGAATCTTCTTCATAAAGGTCTTCAGCAGCTGGACTGCAATTTCATCTGCCCTGTCATCATCATTACCATAGCGCGGGAAGTCTCCCTCAATCTCATAATCTGTTACGAGACCGGATGCATCACGGACGGTGCGCACTTTTGCATAACGAATTGCGCTCAGAGAATCTACTACATGAGAGAATCCTGCAATTCCGGTTGCAAAGGTCCTGCGGACATCCGTATCAATCAAAGCCATCTCTGCAGACTCATAGTAATACTTGTCATGCATGTACTGAATCAGATTCAGGATATTCACATACAAACCTGCAAGCCAGTCCATCATGTTGTCAAACTTGTGAACGACCTCATCATAATCAAGGTACTCAGCAGTAATCGGCGCATACTCCGGTCCGACCTGCATCGGGTTGCCCTGCTTGTCCTTGAACTTCTCATCCTTGCCACCATTGATCGCATAAAGCAGGCACTTTGCAAGGTTGGCTCTTGCACCGAAAAACTGCATTTCCTTTCCGGTCTGTGTTGCGCTGACACAGCAGCAGATGCTGTAATCATCACCCCATACCGGCTTCATCACATCATCGTTCTCGTACTGGATTGAGGATGTCCTGATGGAAATGGCCGCAGCGTATTTCTTGAAATTCTCCGGAAGCTTGGAGCTGTAAAGTACAGTCAGGTTCGGCTCCGGTGATGGTCCCATGTTCTCAAGCGTGTGCAGGAAACGATAGTCATTTTTTGTGACCATGGATCTTCCATCCATTCCGATACCTGCAACCTCAAGTGTTGCCCACACCGGATCACCGGAAAACAGCTCGTTATAGCTCGGGATACGGGCGAACTTGACCATACGGAATTTCATGGTCAGATGATCGATCAGCTCCTGTGCCTCTTTCTCTGTCAGCGTACCCTCTTTCAGGTCCCGCTCGATATAGATGTCAAGGAATGTAGAGATACGGCCAACCGACATAGCTGCACCATTCTGTGTCTTGATTGCGGCGAGATATCCAAAGTACAGCCACTGTACCGCTTCCTTCGCATTGCTTGCAGGAGCGGAAATATCATAGCCATAGGAAGCGGCCATCTCCTTCATTCCCTTCAGAGCGCGGACCTGCTCGCTGATTTCCTCACGCAGACGGATGATATCATCTGTCATGGTTCCGTCACCGCAATTAGCAAAGTCTTCCTGCTTCTTTGCGATCAGATGATCAATACCATACAGCGCTACCCTTCTGTAATCGCCGACAATCCGGCCCCGTCCATAGGTATCCGGAAGACCTGTGACAATATGGGAATGTCTTGCCTTCCGCATTTCCGGTGTATAAGCGTCAAAAACAGCCTGGTTGTGTGTCTTGTGGTATTCTGAAAATATCTTATGGAACTTGTCATTAATGTGATATCCGTAGTTCTTGCAGCCTCTTCCGCCATCTTGATACCACCATATGGCATAAAAGCTCTCTTCAGCGGTTTATCTGTCTGAAGACCAACGATCTGTTCCAGGTCCTTTGTCTTCTCATCAATGTAGCCCGGTCCATAGGCAGTCAGACCTGAAACCACCTCTGTCTCGCAGTCCAGAACACCACCCTTGGCTCTCTCTTCCTTCTGAAGCTCCTGTACCTTTCCCCAGAGAATATCCGTTGCCTCGGTCGGGCCTTCCAGAAAGCTCTCATCACCGTCATACGGCGTGTAATTTTTCTGGATAAAATCTCTTACATCAATGTCATCTGTCCATTTATTTCCCTTGAAGCCTCTCCACTCTTCTCTCATTGTTCTTCCGCCTTTCCCTTTCTGCAAAGAATTCTTTCAGCTTCTCTAACCTGTTGCACAGACGGGCTTTTTACATCCTTCAGTGTATACGGGATTCCCAGTCTGTCCCATTTATATGCGCCCATGGAATGATAGGGAAGTATTTCGACCTTCTGAACGTTATCCAGTGTATCAAGGAACTGCCCCTCCTTCTGCAGGTCCTCCGGGGCATCTGTCCAGCCGGGAACCAGTACCTGTCTGATCCAGACCGGCTTTCTGATATCGCTCAGATAGCGGATCATAGACAGGATATTGTCATTTGGTACGCCCGTCAGCTGCAGATGCTTCTCTGGATCAATCTGTTTGATATCAACCAGGAGAAGATCTGTAAAGGTCATCAGCTCCTCAAATTTCTGGAACCATTCGCCTTCAGGATGGAATGGCTGCCCCGCCGTATCTATGACGGTGTTGATACCTCTCTCCTTCGCCTTGTGAAAAAGGTCAAGCAGAAAATCGATCTGCAGCAGCGGTTCCCCTCCGGAAACAGTAATGCCTCCTTCAGCTCCCCAATATGACCGATACCGCTCAGCCTGGTCCAGAAGTTCATCTGCTGTACGGAGATCGTCGCTGTGCGGGTCCCAGGTATCTGCATTGTGACAGAACCTGCAGCGCATTGCGCATCCTTTCAGAAATATCACAAAGCGTACGCCGGGGCCATCTACAGAACCAAATGTTTCAATCGAATGAACTCTTCCTTTGATCATGCTTCCCTCCTGCTTCCGGCAAAATAAAAAACCACCTGTCCGGTAAAGTGACAAGCGGTTTTTCTTCTGCCATCCGCCACCTTCCTGTGACAGGATGATCGTAACAAAACCTAAGATAAAGTTCTTTGATTGCAATCAAATAAAGCAAAAAAACATTTCAGCATATTTTATATAAAAAATGCTTCAGTACAGAATTCTTCAGTCCGGATTCAGTAATGACTGTAATTCCCCCTGCCTTCTGATTTTCAGACGTCCCCGTCCAACCCGGGTAACCATTCCCTCCTTTTCCATCTGCGCAATATATCTGCTCACCGTTTCGATTCTCAGATTTACAGAGGATGCGATATCCTCCAGCTTCAGATGTATTTCATTTCCAAGACATCTGCTTTCTCTTTTCAGAAGAAAGGCAGCGATTCTCTGTTTCGGGTCCCGGATAGAAAGAACCATGATTTTATCCTCTGCATCCGTAATGTCCTCCGCAAGGACCTCTATCAGATTCAGCGCCGCCTGCGGATGCTGGATGAGCACCTGCATTATGACAGAACGGGGGATCTCGCAGATCTCAACATCATCAATACAGATTACATCATAATTATAACGGTGCTCCTTCAAAAAAATGCCATGCCACACACTCTGTCCGTCATGCAGGACATCCAGAATATGCTCTACACCCGTGATATCCGTATTGGATATCTTGACCTTCCCGTTGCGGATAATGATGACGGAATGTATCTCATCATTCTCCGCTACGATACGGCTGCCTGCCTTATAGGAAGAATGTACTGAATGGCTGACAAGCTCCTCCTGAATTTCAAGAGGAAGGTCCTGGAACATCCGGACACTGGATATGCAGAACCTTCCCTTCGGTAAATATTTACAGTTCTCTCTGTTGCATCCCATTTCGCGCATAAACACCATTACTTTCCAACAGAACATCATTCGTGATTGTTCTGTGACCATTGTAACGTCATTGCTGCATAAACCGTTTCTGTGCCTGTGACAGATACAAGGCTGCCGACAAAAAACTGAATACGTGTCAGACATGTGCCTGTAAACAGGTTCATGCACTCTATCATAAGGGATGATGCGTAATTGCACAAGAGATGTTCTATCGTGGAAGATTCCCCTCAGAATCCTCCATGAATCTTCCGGAGAAGGCAAAAGCATGGTTCATCGGCCCGCTGCCTTTTCCGAGATCCAGCATGGCGGAAAGTGCGCCAGATATATATTCCTTGGCCCGTTCCACGGAAGTTTCCAGATCAAAGCCCTTGGCAAGATTGGCGGCAATCGCGCTTGACAATGTACACCCTGTTCCATGGGTATTTTCATTACAAATGCGTTCTCCATGGAACCATCGACAGGACCCTTCACGGAACAGCAGGTCATCAGCCTGATCGATCAGATGGCCTCCTTTGCAGAGAACCGCACAATGAAAACGATTGTGAATGATCTCTGACGCCCGGCACATGTCCTCCCGGCTTTGTACATGCATGCCGGAGAGCACCTCGGCTTCCGGTATATTCGGCGTCACAAGGGTCGCTCGCGGCATCAGCTCCGACTGGAGTAATTCCACTGCATCATCACTGATCAGTTTTGCTCCACTGGTAGCAGCCATAACGGGATCTACTACCACAAAGGCAGGCCGGTACTTCTGCAAACGGTCCGAAATCACGCGAATCAGATCTGCCTGCGAAACCATGCCGATTTTTACTGCATCTGGAAAAATATCTGTAAAAATCTGGTCCAGCTGCTCCCCAAGAAATGACGGTGTTACATTCAAAACGGCTGACACACCGGTCGTATTCTGTGCGGTAAGGGAAGTGATTGCCGACATCGCGAATACGCCATTCGCCATCATCGTTTTTATATCAGCCTGAATGCCTGCTCCTCCGCTGGAATCACTTCCAGCGATTGTCAAAGCTGTATGCATTTGTTTACTCCCCCTTGTCGCCCCGTCAGAACTTGCATCAAAAAGTATCTCTCCTGTTTGAAAATTACCCGGATAAATCTGTTACTCTTTGCAGATGATTCAGATTTAGCTTCCAAATTCAAAACTTACGATTTTGCGCCGGAAAGCACACCGCGGAAATAATCCATTGCCTTTGTTTTCTGGAATACAACTATCAACAGAGCCGCAATTACCGTTCCTCCAATGGTAGATACAAGAAATGGGAGCACAAATGTGAAGAGTGCAGCCGGCTTACCCAAAACCAGAACAGCGATCGGGTATGCGAGCATTCCACCCAGAACACCTGTACCCAGCACCTCTGCAAAATATGTGGGAATCAGTTTCTTTGTTGCTTTATATATCAGACCGCAGCAAAGAGCGCCAACCATGCTTCCGGGGAAGGCAAGCAGAGTTCCTGTTCCCATAAGATTACGGATCAGGCTCGCGCAGAACGCGATGCCAACGCCCCACCAGGGTCCGAGAAGCACTGCAGCGAGTACATTCACCATATGCTGGATCGGAAAGCACTTGGATGCACCGACCGGAATGTAAAAGCCGGACAGCACAATGATCAGTGCGACCAGCATGCCTGAGGTTACCAGTTTACGTATTGCTGTACTTTTCATAATTATTATCCGCCTTTCTGGCGAAAGGCACCGATGGGGTTATGAAAACCGAGGTACTTTTCGCTCTTTTTACTATTCCCAATTCCTGATATTCTTTTCTTGCATGACCGACACACTACAGAGCACGTGGAGGTGAGTGGCGGGGCGGTATAGCGGCCACCTCGCATAATTATATGAAGCCGGTCATCTGTTAGGCACCAATGAATGGCGCATTCAAGTAGCCCGTAAACTT